>Ga0116231_10000380_pt1 | contig 73851 bp, 54 predicted proteins | sample S1TSphgellanicum_2_FD_89695 | JGI IMG/M metagenome (GOLD analysis project Ga0116231, IMG submission 89695) | Host-associated microbial communities from peat moss isolated from Minnesota, USA - S1T2_Fd - Sphagnum magellanicum MG | ecosystem: Host-associated > Plants > Peat moss > Unclassified...
CCCACAAAGAAAAAAGGGGGAGCCCCTTCTCTCTATAACACAACTTCTCATTGGTTGCATGGAAATTCCATTCCTAAAATTGGCTGAAATTATTTTTGGCATGGACTAATAGCCCTTCCTATGAACACCTTACCTATATAGGTCCCACCTTATGGGAATGTTCCCTTGAGCTTTACCCATGCTAATGCAAAAGGCAAATGTTATCATAAATTTAAGCTTAGGTAGATTTCAAGGCTTAAAAGGGATTGTAGTCTAAAGGAGGTTTTGAGAGTATGAAGATTAATTTTTTGATTAATTTTTTCTAGCACATAGATACATTATCAAACATATTTTAACACAACACTTGCAATATTTGTCATTCACATGATTTTCAACATGAAATTTTATATTTTTTGAGATAAGATCATCCACATATTTAAAGTCGAATATTTATGTGAAAATTACACCTAAAGGGAGTTCATCACACACATCTAAAGATTTTCTTTCATTAGGATCATTCATTAAATATTATAAAGTTTCCACAATGGTATTCACAATAATTTTCACATTTTATTTTGTCAAAGCTTTTTATTCACATTTGATACTTCTATAAGTTTTAATAACAACTAACAACACAAAATTATTGAATGTAAATTATGAATCTAAAGATCCAATCACTATCCCTTATATACTTTTTAAAAATGAATAAATAATTAATCACATTTATCTACATTTATTCACAATGTATCAAACCAATTCTCATGTGTCATTTATATATCTTCATCCTTTTATGAATAGATTTTATGTCATTTAGAGTCTAGGATTTGATCAAGTTTACTTGAACTCACCTTATTATTAACCCGAAATAATTTTTTAAATTATTCATAATCAACTCTTATTCTGCTAATCAAAAAATTCTCATCGTAGGACCCATGACACTCATTATTTTATTTCCCATTTTATCCATATTATCATACTATTATTTACAATTATAACTTTTAGTATTATTTTCTTGTTACAAGATAGTTCTTACAAGTACACTTCAACAACGATAGGGATATTACAATATACCTCCCACTTCTAAACAAGTAAGTGTAGTATCCCTTCTCTTTTTTAGGAAGCATTTGGCCTTGCTATTTTAAAAAACCTAAACTGCTTCAAATACACTTGGAATTTTTTCTAAGTGCAAGTTTACGAACTGCCGAAATATGTCATGACAATAAAATAGAACAAAAATTTGGGTGAAGGATATGGACCCAAGTAGATGAGGAAGTTAGCAATTTGATGCGAACCAAGAATTAGATCCCATAATGGTGTTGTTATTACCAGTGTTCAGTGAGCAATCTATTAAATACCTGACATAATCATGGATATATAATAATGGAAATATAAATCTTACTCAATTAATAAATGTCTTTGGTTACTCCTTTATTTACCCTACATATCTTAGCATAAATATTTCAAATTTATCATGTCTTTATTTTACCCAGTTAATATATAACCCCTTACTGGAGGGAGGGTAATTGTTTTGAAAAGGGTAAATAAAGGGTATATGTCAAAATCATTATATAACATATATGTATTTTCATATTTTGCAATGCATGAGGTTCAAATGATTTTTTTGGATGGTGAGTAATTTTTTTAATATATTAATTCTATTGGCATTTTATTTTTGTTATTTACATTGGTTACCTTGGAGTAACTTCTTATTGAATGCTCTTGGAACTCCTTTGAATTTTACTATTTTTTCCCATTATAAAAATTCTCTGAATATATATTTAAAAACTCTATTGACTGATTTCATTATATTATATTTTATTTTATAGGATGCTTGAAATGCCAATTGCATGTACTTGTCTTTCTTGCCTTTGAAATGTGCCATACTTGTGCAAATATGTTTTTTATCCTACATTTTACCACTTATACTTACATGTGATATGTGCAAGGTAAATGATGAAATATTTACCTTTACCCGGATCTATAATTTTGCAAAACCTCTATATCCTACCTACTGATTTTTTGGGGTGAAATTTCACATGGAAACAAAAAAAAGCCCCTTGCAACAAGTGCAAAGGCTCTTCTTGGGAAAGAATGGTCCACTGTTGCCAAAATATTGAATATGAGGGATAAAAAAATTGAAGCCAGCATATTTATACACTAGGTTGTTCAACATGTTGCCAAAATATTGCATGATTCTTAAGCTTTTCTACTTTCCCCTAGAGCTGACCTGTAGCCAAATTTGGCTAAGTCCTCTTGTGGATGGTAGCCAACTCACCTACCTCACAAATGTGAAAACAATACACTGACCCTTAGAGCATCTCCACCAATGCCAAGTATGTGACCCTACACTGGAAATCTTGGATGAGGTTCCTTAGTCAAATCCATTAATCGACTGGAAGATTACTGGGACCCTGAAAATGTGCACAACTTTCAGAGCCCTGGAGGAGCCCTGAAAGAGTCTAATATACACACACATATCGTATTTATTGATTGCTCTCTGAATGGTTAAATAGCTTGATTGGTCCAAGTGGGTTGCTATTAGTAGTCTCTCACCTGCTCAGGGTTCGAGTTTCAGTTCTATGGGTGGGGTTGGAAAAAAGTTATTAACTAAAACTTGGATGTGAGAAATATTTCTGCAGGGTCACATACTGAGCACCGCTGGAGATGCTCTTAGCTGGTTTGGAATGTTTTTGGATGACTGTTCCCATTTACCTGGTTTGTATACATTTTTGAAAAAAAAAAAAAGAAAACAATTCCTTATTAGGCAGATACATTAAAATGGATATACCCGCCCAACATTCAAGGTGGTTAGTTATTCAACTGAGGGAGGTCAGCGGGGAGGCCGCGAACTTGGCTCGTGGCAAATTCCTCAACAACCAAGTCAAACGCTGCTGCCTGCACGCCAAGCCGATGCCTCCTGCTAGCTGCTGCAGCTCACCACTGTTGTGCCCCCTCTCCCAGGAACAGCAACTCATCTGCATCGAATCCTTCGCATATAAACCGCTCCGTTTTTTGTCTCTCATGTATAGATTGTCACTCAAATCGTTTCCCAAGCAGCTTGCACTAGAGCTTAGAGTGGAATCTGATTGATCTTTCAAGCTCTCGACGTCGTTGTTACAAGTTCATATTCAAAGAATTTCTTACTCCTGCTGCAGCTTGCTTGATCTCCATTGCACTGATTACTTGTAGTCCAGAACAAGGCTTCATTTGTAGAACTCAGCATTCTGTCTTGTATGTCTGTTCTCCACCTTGTTCCATCCCAGCTGCTGCTTTGTTGAGCTGATTACAACTGTCTGTTGGTACAAGAAGCCGAGTACTAATTGACAAGAATCTCTGCTATTATTCTGCTTTCCTAGTTGAGAGGGATCACCCAGCTGGTTTGAAAGATTGCTCATGATGGGTTCCAAATCTAGAACTATGATTGTAATTTTGGCGTGCTTGCTGCTGCTGATGTTTTCTGCTGAGTCTAGGAATACTGCACGCCTGCTGCTGCAGGAGGATCATCATGATATGTCAGTTTTTGTATCTTCATCAGAACAGACAGCTCTTTATCATGCAGAGGAAGATCAGGGATTTGAGGAGGACAGTAAGTCGTCGGCAGTCCATGAGAAGTTTCCAAACCGCTCAAAAGCACACAGCTTCAGCCAGGATAATAGGTCTACGCAACCTACACCTTCAGGTCCGAGCCCGGGTCACAACAGCGTGCCGAGCCCGTAATCATGCTTAACCGGACGGACGCACAGGTCGCTGACTGAAGATGAATTCATACATGTACACTAGCTAGAACAACTTGCAAGGATTTGCCATGTGCTCGTACCATACTGAAAGCTACTATGGATGGTTCCGAGATCAAGAGATTCTTGCATTCATGTCCGTTGCTGCAGTACCCGATGAAGTGTATATTCCTAGCTTAGTCTGAAGAGCTCCGAGGCCCAGCCCAGAAACTTTTTGATAAGTTACATACTGCTGGGCACCTTGGAGTCGGTCTCTAGAGCGGATGGTCCCTGCTTTGTCGTGGAGCTTCGTGGTCTGGACCAGAGGACGCGCTAGACCTTTCTAGCACCTGTAGCTGATATACATCAGATCTGCCTAGAGGTTGAAAGCAAATCAAGGAAAAACTAGGTAAGAATATGGGGTTACAAGTTTTCGGATTGCCCGGCAGAATTTAGTTAGGCACTGGTCACAGTCTCTTACTCAACCGACCCGAGCAAAAGACGTTCTAGCTATCTCACCTTGATCGGGAATGCAAACGTGCGCAGGAGTAGTAGAAGAGGGGACGGCAAAGGTCGACCATTTGTGCATACAAAGAGTTCGAGCAAGAAGAAGTTTCGAAGTTCATTAGTGCGGAGCAGTGTATAACAGCCCTAAATCTAAGTCGATTTGGAGCTGTAGCACCATTCCTGATAGAACAAACACAATGACGAGTGGCTAGCTGCTCATAATTTCTCCAGTATGCAAGAGACACTCATCCTTAGTTTAGGTCATTACTTGTGTGTAGATTACCACCATCAGAGAGCAAGAGAACGTGCAAGGTCGAGCTACCACAAGGGACAAGACTTCGAGTCCTAGCTGCGTCTGATTGAGTGATATATGATTAAAGTCAAGGAGAAGTCCAAGTCCAGGCTTTCAATGCTTGCTACATTTTTGAAATAAACTGAGATCTGTCTCATTGCACTCATCACCTCAGTACAGCATGGTCGCAGTAGCAAAGTCTTTGATTTGTAACAGCTAGAAGTTAACGTAATGCACTAGTCTAATTGTACTTCAAAGCTCTAGAATCCAAGCGAATTTCTGATTTTTTCCAGCCCGGAAGCACATGTCACCAGATTGAGTTTTTCATTTTGTTACCCAACGGAATCGGCTGCAATGTAAATGAGTCCAGCTTCACCAGCTGGCCTGTCGAATTGACGACCTTGCCCCGGTGCCAGGGGTATGTCGCGGAACCGACGTACTTGCAGCTGCGGCCAAACATCTACGCCACCAGCTACCACGTTTTCCGGCGTTAAGTCCAGGCTCGGATACTCAAACGCCTCCGGTGATAATTTTTGCTGCATCGAAAGACTGTTCTGATCATGAGCAGCAAGCAAGTCGTGTTGGTTGTCGCTCATGACTGGAATAATAATAGTATCATAGACGTTCCTCCTCCTCGATGAATCTTCCAGTCCAGCCGTAGCAGCAGCATCCGGCATCGGAGTTCGCTCAAGCGCGTCCGCCGCTGAGTTTTTCTTCGTCGGCGAATCTCTGCTAATAGTGGCAAACAAGCCGTCGTACAGCGACGTTTTACCAATCGGGTGATGACCATTCGTCTTCTTCAAAGGGGAATCTTCCACTTCCCCTGGCGGAAATCCAGAGCTTTCTGAAACACGGCCACCAGTTTCGATACTGACATCGTTAACCTTGAAATTACCTTCAGGATTAGGACCCGATGGCGGCTTTAACTTGATGCCCGTAGGTCCGAAAACAACCGACCCGCGACGAGGAGGCTTGTAGTAGCTGGACGACGACGTTCCATCGTCATTGATTGCAGGCAGACAATAATATTTCTGAGCATTGGATATTCTCGAGTACTGGAGCATGAGTTTCTGCACTTCAGGGATTAGCTTCTCGAAATTGTACTGTGCCTGCAGAATATCCTCACTCATGTCAATTGAGAGATCCGCGCCTGCAGGTTTTGAACCACCACCACCACCACAGCCGCCCGCGGGTCTTACAGCAGACACGACCTCGCATGACACCAGATCAGGAATGGGCAAGATTAACACAAGCACCACTGTAGCTACCCAATTTACAACAACTAGTCGCCACATCATAACCACGACACTGTTGCTCTGCAACTTGTCAGAATTCGTCTTGGGATGATGAGTAAGGTAAAAACACAATGTACTTCCCGAAATTAACAAGCCCTTCCAAATTGCACAAACTGCGTTACAAGCATAACTCTTATCCAGGACTCTGATCTAAATTTTCATATCCGGATCTCAATATTGCAAGCAAATCCTAGTGTGTAAGAAGCTTAACTAGTCCATCATGAGCTCAGACTCGGAGGGTAATCCAACTTTTGCTTACTAATTATATACTAATTAGGCGAGTTCAGGACTCTGTCAGGACTAAATTTGTAACTGATGCAGCTTCATCAGTCCGGCAGTTTGGTTGACGAACCGCTTCCTCTCCCAGACTCTAATCGGTAGAAACGGACAAATTAATCACCAGTGTTGCTCTGCTATGGTGATTTCATACAAAGCTTGTTTTTGTCCCATGTAGCAAAGGCTAGAATGATCGATGAAAGTTATCAAAAATTGATAACTTAAATTTTTCACTGTCCACGGATCAATCAGAAAGATTATTCATGACAAGTTCAAAAAAGATTATTAATTTTTTTATCATTCATCAATTACAAGAATCAATACCTAACAATATAATATCTTTTTTGTATTTGCAAGGTCACTAATTTGACACCATATTGTTAAATAATCTATTAAAAGTAGTGCTGGCATGCTGCCATTCAAGTTCAGAATGAGGCATCATGTTCTTTCTTGGAGTTCATCTTTTTAACCACCCAAACCCTGAGTTGCACAAGAGTTAGGGTGTCCAGCAAGGTGCACACATAAAATATGAAGTTCACATGACCAGTGAGACACATGAGTTACAAGACACATTCGTACACATCATCATAACTGTTGGGGGACCTTCAACTTACTGTAATTCTTACATATTGTACTTGTGATGAGAATTTTAGGAGATTGCTGTTATCAAGATTAGACAAGTTGTAGCCAGGGATGCATAGAAAGAAAAGGGAGGTACTCGATCATACTTGCACAGCCCCATTAAAATAAACACTAAAAATCGGTTTCCAAATGTGATGTTTTAGGTGCATAGTTGGTGAGTTTGTGCTTAAAATATGTCAATTATTGTTTTACATTTTGAAATTTTTACATGAACTCTTTCTTCCTATGCACAGTCTTGTTTTTGGGTCTCTTTGAATAATCTCAATGTTGTACATATAAGTTACTCACGTTTGACTAATGACTCATGTTTGCATGATCATTGTTTGCCAGAATATTATGTTGTACATGCAAGGACCTCAATAATTGATGAGTTTACATTGTTAGTGGCGTGATTTTCTCCATGGTAGAAAACACATGATAAATCTCAAGTATTTGTGGATCAATTGCTCTGTATTTGGATAAAATGTGTAATGTTTTGAAAACATGTCCAAGCTATGCATCTTTATGTGTCCCAAAACTAAAGTTTTTCAAATTGGCACATCATGTGGACTTGGATTTGTTTTTGGGGAATGTATGTTCTAAAATCAAAGTAAGTGCTTGTGTATGTAAAAACAAGTACAAGGCTCACTATATGTTTAGTTTTTTACTTATGTGCATGAAAGAGGGCAATATTTGGGGGCTATTATGTGAGGGAACTTCAAAAAAAATTCACGTTATTATTATTCAAAATTTAAATATCCACATATTTAAATCACCTTAAATTCAATTAAAATTTTATATTTGCATTGAATTTTGGCACCCTATATTTATTTGAATTTTTTTTGTATTAGTTGAAGGTGTGAAAAGTGATGAAGTAAGGTGATTGTGTGTGAATACAAAAACACCATGCATGAAATGCTCAAATTGAGTTCTAAAAACACATTAGAAGCATATTGATATCAAATCGCATTTCAAATGATGAAAACTAAGTATAGCACTCATGAAATCATTATAGGCGACAAACATTTGGTTTTTTTTAACAAAAAAAATAGTACAAAAAGAAAAGATGATTTTTCTAGATTCCAAAATAAAAGTCAAAAAGGTGTGCATTGCAACGCAAGTAAATGAACCACCAAGTTACTTAGACATCGAAGTATTCATCAACATTTTGTTTTGACCAAGTAAATACTATCACATTAGTGCTACCTATTCTACTTTGAACCTTTAATATAAATGTTAATGGGCAAGTTAAGCTAAAACTAGTAAATCTAGGTTGTTTCACAATAATCCTTAGTTATTGTTTGTAGGTGAAGGCATTTATCACTTCCTAGTTACTTGGGTGTAGAAACTTTGGATTTAGTTAATTCTAGAAAGGGGGAGTGGCACTATCTTGCCATTCACTTGAGTTAATTTAGGACAAGATTAAGATGGAGGCATAAAAACAAAAAAACAAAATATGGCTAGGATGGTGGGTGGAAATCCTAGTGGAAAATATTTTCCTTTCCCAACATTCTTATGTTGTGTGGTTGGGAGAAGGTAGAGGTGTGCCTAGAGGGAAAAAAAAAAGTGCAAGGTTTTTGGAGGGAGAATTCTTATTGTCTGTTGGGAATGATGACTTTGTTTGTGGAACTATTGTGTATTTTCTCATTTTTTTAATGATGTTTCAGATTTAAGAAGCAGTGCTTGCAAGTAGGAGGTTTTTTGGCTTCTAAAAATTGGTTGTATCAAGAGGAAATGCACTACCATGGACTTCAAACTACAAGGCTGATAGAAGGGTAGGTGACAGTATGCATGCAATAAGCAAGGCAACAACAGTGGGAACAATGCCTACATACCTTTTTTGGGTGTTTTTTATGTCATTTTTGAAGTCTACAACATGCAGTACTATCTTCTACAAATCCTAGTGAAGTAATTACCACTTTGTCTTGCTAATTATTTTGGAACCTTGGGTCCTTTGTCCTTTTCGTTATCTTCTTAAAGGTTTTTATTACTTCTTTTTGGCGAGTAATTGTGGACATTGGTTATTAGTATTTGCCAAGTTCTAAGAGGTGATACTAACAATAAATTATAACCTTTCCATCTTATTAAATGAAGGGTGAAAGCATAGTAAAATAGACTAAAAAATTATCTTGTAGAAAAAATGGAAAGTGGCCATCAAGTAGGCCTTCATATATTGAATTTTAAAATATTATTTATTTTAATGTTTAATTATATGATTTTTTTTACTTTGCTACAATTATATTTTTAAATCACATGTTTAAAGTAGATTGTATTCATCAAAATCAAGCAAATGTCACAACTTACAAAGTAAATTAAAATTCAAGCACAAGTAGATTAAATATTAAATCTATTTTATTTTTAAATCAATGGCATGTTAAATATACTAATGAACTTTTTTAAAATTCATAGTAGAATCAAAATATATTTAATGTATCTAATGTAAAAATAGGGAGGAACATAATATTAACTTGTTAGTTTTATTCCTATTTGCTACCTTTTTTCATTGTATTAAAGTTTTTCAAATTTTATTTTCAACTCATAAAAACTCAATGGAAGCCTGAAAGTTTCCATAACAAGACTTTTAAAAAATTTTGAACCTATTTTCTTCAAATATATCACTAAATTTATAACTAGTATTCCAATCATAAAAGGAAAAAATGACTAATAGCCTTAAAGTTATTATGGACGAATTGTTAGGAACAATAGTCATTTAGAATATGATGTGACAAATATCATCCACTAGTCATGAACAACATGTGAAATCATTAATGATAGTTTAGTCATTGCTTAATTATTTTTCATTATTATAAATTGAACCCAGAAACTTATGGAACATTATTTTTAATTTATAATAATATCATTATATATTTATTATATATAATAAAAATAATTTTTATTTTATTTTTCAATTATTTTGAATGTCATTATTTTTCATCCTATCAATTGTTGACACATGTCACCACTTAAGCTAGGTTAAAAAGCTAATTTAAGTGGGTAAATAAACCACTTAATCTACCTAGGTAAACTCACCTAGGTAACCCCACTTAACCTTAATAATTTAGGTGAATATGAAATATTTGGTCAATATTCCAATGTTGGCCACAATACATGTCATTTGTGAAGTTTGATCCTTGGACTTCAAAGATGAACTTCAACTCCTTTATTTCCAAGCCACCACACTTGTTTTGTAAATAATCCAATGTTTATTTTATTTACACCATATTTCATTTAAACATTACACAAAACTTCAAAATTTAATCATTCCAATCTTACTAATATTTTGTCCAAATGAAAAATTGAAAATTTATTTTTTGATTTATTTCAACAATGTATACAACTATATAATTTATTTTTTAAAAACATAAATTCAGCTCAAAAGAAAATTAATTGAATTTTACTATTGAATAACATTTCAATGACCATATTTTGGAAAAAAATAAAATTCAAACACATGATTTGTAAATGAAAAAATTGTTATGGTTAATACATGAATAAATAAAATATATTTTTCATATGTTAAACCTTCATTTTGTTTAATAATTTATATTATAATTTTTTTTCCAATTTATAATAATTTTATTAATAACTTTTAATTTAAACGTATGAATCCATATAATTTATCCACATAAAATATTTATTAATGGATCACAAATCAATTATATCTATATATTAAATGTTTCTATATTAGTCATATTAAATATGAAGTATAAATTTAATCTAAATATTTAATTTTAATTTTAATTTTAATTAATTAATACTAAAATATTAAATCATTTTCTGAAACTATAAATTTTATTCATTTTTACACATGAAAATAGATTTATTAAATTTTTGACATATAGCTTTATTTAAATTTATGACAAAAGTGTAGTGTATAAATTATACATTTCCCACATATTACACTTTTATTTTTTTTTAAATTAAAATATAAAAAATATTTATATATATCATGCATTTACTATTATTATTTCAATGTATAATATTTAATTTAGTCACATTGAATATTTAAAATGGATTATATATAAAGTTTTTTTTTTAATTTTAATAAAAGTTTTATATTACCTATATGTATAATATTCATCAAAATCAATTCCTTACATGTAGTTTATTATGTCATATTAAATTACTAATAGTCATTTTTGGATCATTATAAAATAATTGTGTGACCACATTATTTTTGTAGTGACACATTATTTTGTCGACATCATTTTGTCATCAATCATGGATGTTATATGGATGAAAAATTATAGTGAAAAAATGATGTAATTCTTTTATTATCATGTCATCATTTATTAGTCAAATGCACCACTAATATGTGTTTAATTTTTTTTCCACATAGGATTTAAAATAATATCCCATAACTATAATCAGTTATGTAGTCGTTTAAGACATCTAGTCATTGATTTATTAGTTACAACGAAAAGAATTTCTTTTCAAGCCTTGTAAGCATAAAATTAATTCAAGACAATTTAACGATTAAATAAATAATATGATAGGGTGGCAATGACGACATGAATTTCATAATGAATGAAACATTTATTCAGATTATGGATAAGTTCAACGAGAAACTATAATTATATGTTGAATCTTGAACTATGCCATGGTGATAGCTCATAACTGTAGGAAATTTAAGATGTGACAAATGATGTGAACTAAGTAGTCCGCCTTGCTATTAAGAGGTAGTCGATGAATCAGACCACATAATCAATGATAATGTCCAACGTCGGGAATTGAAGACCATGTGAAGATAAAAATGTCTTCAATCTTGTAACAACCTTACAAACAGTTTCAAATTCATCATGAGAAGCGAGGTCGACTTGTAACAAAATCACCAAGGTGTGAGAATTCAAAAAAATGCAATAATACCAAGCTTGAAGGGGTTTAACTTCAAGACGAGGGCGCACTTTTCGCGATTCAAGATATTTATCATGAGGATATTGCGTCAATGTCAAATTTAGGGATGATTCCAAAGGCGCTTCTTCATTCACTAGTGCAATTTAAAGCCCATAAGAAGTGATCATGTGCGACACCATGAATTCAAGGAAAAGAAAAAGAAAATCTTCAATCAAAATCAACTCGACGATGAATGTGTGGAAGACTTGGCACATCAAGATGTGTGGTTGTGATTTATAGGTCAAAGAAAAAAAAAAAAGTAAGGTGATAGTTTAGAACCATGGTAAAATAAAACCTTAATATTAATGGAAAAAAAGGAGGTTCAAGTAAAATTTTTGGGGGGAAAAGTGAGAAAAGGTGAAAAGGATGTTTTTCTTTCTCCTTCAAAGACCACCAAACATTGGAACCTTCCATTCGAACCTTTCAAGGGCCACTAAACATTAGAACCTTTCATGGACCACTAAACATTGGGACCTTCCATTGGCCACCAAGCATTGAAACCTTTCATAAGTCACCGAATTGGGGTTTTCCTTCACCTCTTCCCTTCTCCTTTTCTTTAAAGGAAAGAATTCGAATCATTTGGGTCTTTTTCTTTTCTAAACATAACTTTTAACTTGAATCTTGGGAAAACTTGTTCCTACAACTTTCCTTGGGAATAGAAGATCGATTAGTCTTAATAGATGGTGGAAAGAGAGAGAATAAATTAGATGGTAATGGTACTTTTGAAAGAATGGAAGTGAATAAAGATAGTTTTGGGAGCTTGAAATCTTAGAAAAATTTCACAAGACCTCTCAGGTTTTGTAATACAACTTTTTATTGATTTGGGTGCAAAACTTGAAATTTGGTAAGTAGATGTGCCTTGTAACTAGCTTTCCAATGAACTAAGGCAAGCTAGATTTGGATAACATCTGTGATAGAAACAATATTTTAAGTGACTAAAGGTCTACTACCAAGTTGAACTTTCTACTTTCGTGAAACCCTCTCGAGTTTTGTAACACAACCTTTTACTAATTTGAGTGTAGAGCTTGGAATTTGGTAGGGAAATGCCCCTTGTAGCCAATTTTTTTCAATGAATTAAGGCAATCTAAATTTGGATAACGTATGTGATAGAAAAAATATTTTAAATGACTAAAAGTTTGCTACCACATTGAACTTTCTAGTGTAACACCTATCATAAATATTTTGTATGTATATTATTATTTTTTTAATATGTATTATGAATTCATACCCTATATTACTTATATTTGGATTTTGAAAATAAACATAACCCAATTATACAATTAAATCGAACTTGTATTTTTTACCAAACAACAACATATGGGACCTTGTATTTTCATTCATATAGTTTTATAATATAGAAAAATGGCCCCCCAAATTAAAAAACAACATTATTGACCTTTGGTATCAACAAATTTTGAACACACTTCAAGACCAAATATATCAAATGCTTTTGGGTCATATCAAACTAATGTTAATAATGGGGGTTTTTTTATTTATACATTAATTTGGTCTTGGTATTGTGTCCAAAATTATTTTTAACTAATATGAAACAAATATATACCAATGTTAGGCAAGTATCTAATTTGGCATATTGGAAGTAATGGTTCCAACTCCAATTAATAAAAAACAAATCAAAACCAAATTTCACTACATTTGAACCAAAATCACAATTGGATTATTTTAAGGATGGGACTTGGAACTGAATTCCTAGTTTTATTTATGTGAAAACCAAAATTAAAATCAATTCAAATTAAAATTTATCTTTAAGAAGCAACATTAAAACCAAATTCCCAATTCCATTTATTTGGAACCAAAATCACAACTAAAACCAAAAACTTTTTAAATTTTTAAATGAAATTAAAACCAAAGGTTTTTTTATCATAAGAATAAAAAACCCCCTAACATCAGTATATACCTTATAATGAAACTAGCAAAAACTCGTATAGATTACAAGGTTGATATTATTTCAATTAATGTAGGGTGAATAATTGATTTTTTAATAAAAGTTAGGTCTAAGCTTTAAAAAAAAGTAACATATGGGTGTAGTCACATGTTAAAGGTGGAAAATCTTCCTAAGCTAGCTAACATCTCATGAACATTTTAATAACTAGTTAATTACTAATGGTAAATTTACATACCATCTTCTATTTATTTAGCAATGAAACTATTGGGGTGGCTAATCCTTGAATATAAGGATTGATATTTATTAACCAATCAACTAATGAAATGTGTGGAATAGATTAAAATAAGGAGAAGAAAATAAAAAAACCCAAATGTGTTGTCAGCAACTTTCCTTAGTTCTTTATTTATCTTTTGAGGGGAGAAAAGATGGAATTATCATTAAGATTTTATCATTCTTGTGTGCACATTGTATGTGAATGTGGAGAAAAAAAAATGAAAAAAAGATTATATTTGGTGTGTGTAATGGAAAACAATTGAAGGTTATGTGGAATCAAGTGCATTAATTCTTTTTATGTGTTCAGTTTTAAAAAGGTAAGGAAAGTAGTTCCGTCTTAATTGATGTAGAAATTTAATTTTTTAACTTGGTTTTTCTTTTTATTTGCAATGAAAATACTCTTTGTACTTGCTACTAAAATATGAAAATGTCCTCTCCCCACCATGAATACAATGAAAAAAATGGATCGCCATAGGGTCCAAAAGTTTGTTACAAATGCAACGTGACACCCCAAGGACTAAAAGGTGGGAAAGACCCAACTTAATGTGTAATGCAATGAAAAAAAATTTGAAGCCAGGTGGAAACAAGAAATGATTGGGCAAGTTAACAACCAAGTGCTTGTACCTAACCTCGCACATGACCTCCACATGCATGATGCAAATCAAAAGGTAAATTTAAAATGATGATAATAAAAAAATTGTTCTCCAATCTCTCTAGAATATTTTCTTAAAGGTGATTTATGCCTCTTTTAACCAATTGTTCAAAAGGGGGCACACATGCTACAACCCCTAGGGAAAGAAAATTTCGCGTTGATCTCAAATGAACTTGGAAAAAAAATGGCCCCCAGCTACTCACACCTACCGTTTCCAACAAAGAATAGGTGAAAATTCAACAAAAACTTGGAAGCTATGACAAAAGCAACTAAGGCCCAACTTCCCAAATAAATAGTTAAAGCGATGACCTTCAAAGAAATCAACCCTACACCTTCATTAAAAATGGGAAAGCCACCTACAGACAAATTAGAGGGCCTCAAGGCACTACAATGAGCCTAGACCCAAAAGTCTTTCAAAAACTTCATCTGGGTCAAATTAAAAACAACAAAATAACTTTGAAAACTTGGAAGGGGGGAAGTAATGAAGCAGAAAGGAAAGGTTTTGAGCGAAACATTGAGAAAGGATACCAAAAGCCACTTGGACATCCTTTAATTTTGTGAACACATCTACATGCTGAACATCCTCGTCTAGAACGTTCCTACAAAAGGGGATGTTAAAAATCTTGATGCGATCAAAGGGGGCAACATAATTCGGCAAGGGAAACAAACCCAAGGGATAAACTAGAAGAAGCCCAAGTTGAGCACTTGTGGGGTTGAACAAACAATCCCACAAAAACCAACTATGAAACAAAATGATTAAAAACGAAAAAAATAACATGAACGGGACCAAGGATATGGATGTCGTCGGCTAGGTGAGAAAAGAAATATGAAAAAAACCTTGGAAGAACAATGCAAAACACAAAAATAAACAAGCACAAAAAAAGGTTTTGCAAGCGAGTTGTTTTAACGTGTGCCCACAAAAGAAAAATAGACAAAGCCCAGAGAAAACATGATGGGAGAAAAACAAAAAAACAAAAAACTTTAAAGCTATAAACTTGCAACGGCCTGCTTAATACAATGGCAAAATAAAACTACCTAAGACATTGAAATTTTGGTCGATCGGTTTTACAACAACAAGAACCATCATGTCACTAGTATCTATATTGGGAATCTTCCGGCCCCAGAAAAAAAAAATGGGCCTAGTACTTCCACTCCAAACTCCTCAAATTGAAATAGGTATCCATTTTGATAAGGAAAAAAATTGGGCACTCTTGGACCCCTCCCATTGGGTGCATGAAAACACTATTCCTAAAACTATTTGTCACCATTTTTGGCCTAGGCTAATCCACTACCTAATATCTTGTCCAAAGAAGGTGGACAGTGGATAGAGGATACCTATTTTGAAAACTATTCATGGAGAGAAAAATATTAGTAATATTCAAAAAAACTGGCAATTCATTGTTGTGATAAGTACACTAACTCTGGGACAAACTATGGAACATAGGTAGTAATCCAGTATTAATATTAAGAAGCAGTCTTGAAACAGTTCTAATAAATACATAAATGAAAGAAAAACAAAAGAAGAAAAAAGAAAGACCCATAGTCCGAACAAAAGACAAAACTTGCAAATGCAAAAAGCACAATGGTGAGCCCTAAGAAATAATCAATTGTTGCAACATAGCCCAGTTACCCAATGAGACTTCAAACGAAGCAAGTCATAAGATGAGTGCCCATCCCCAAGCCTCATAAACTGGCCTGTGTAAATTAGGCACATGCCTTAATGACCTAAATTAACTTGATTTAGTCGCACCAAAAAAGATTAGTTTAGGTGGTAGGTCAGGTAGGTAGAATGGGCGCTTTAATGAAGGAGTTATTGAATGAAGAAGTACTACTTTGATTATAGGACGCCTTCCAATCCGAAATCTGATAACACCTTGCGATATTCATCCTTCTCCCAAAGCATAACGGAAAAATTTGACTCAACCATGCTTGTTCCAGAGAATAACGTTGCGACAACTCCATAGTAGTCCATCAAATTGGGGAACCGAGCGCCAAGTAAACTCCATCCATCCTTAAAACTCGATTTTCCAGACATCGCATCGATACCCTGCTTCAACATTGGTTCGGATCGGTACGCATGAACGAAAGCCTTGTGCTCATCAATGATGATATCGATTTGAGCGACAGAATAGTGATGCTCCAAACGAAATGCGTGCTGGTGAATCTTACGAATATATTGGGCAACAGTGAACTTGACTAACTCATGTGGTAAAACTGGCGACAATGAGGTAGGATTGGCAAATGGATTATTGTTGTGATCGCGATGGACACAAATTGAGTAGATTCAATCACAGGCCGTGACATAAATGAGGCCAATATCCCGACACAAGTTGTTCTAGTCGACAACATCTGCTTCTTCAATCAATGAAATGCGTCCATCCAAGTAACCAGACCACTCAGAAACTCTTGGACACTGGATATAGAGACGGCATAGAGACTATTAATGACATGGGTTGATGTGTCCAAATTCCCAATCGATTCAGTAGTGAGCGGACCAGTCACTCCAACATCGTCGATAAAATAAGCAACAAGATCATTTAATGTTGCTTGCTGTTGTTCCAATAATGTCATCAATCCCTGGATCGAACGAAAGGCGATAGTAGTGTGACTCATGAATTGTCGCATTGCAAGCAAAGAAGCCCACCAGAGGCGAGGCGAGGCAGATGCTGGCTGCTTTGACTCGATATGCGCGAGCAATTCAAGACGATGAATCTTAAACCACTTAATAACCTTCTCGGTCGATAACCATCGATTGACAATGCGGGGGCACGTTGTGTTCATATCCACGATTAACTTTTATTGGCGGGTTATATGAATGATGAAACCGGTCATGATAATGAAGAAGCGTTCTTTGACAACATTGTTCATAATGTGTTCCATGACAAGGTCTAGTTGATGCACTCCACACCAAATCCGAATTAAAGGGCAATCGTCATGCATCTAATCAAGTGACAACACCAGCAACACGACTGATCATATTGCGCGTCCCATCAGATGCCAAACCAATAAGACGAATCGTCCAATCAGGGTAGAGCACGGTTAAAAACTTGCTAACCATGTCGAACATAACTTTGCCAGTATGGCGATCGAACATTGGAAGTGCGCACCCATGAAGGTTGACAATGGTGTTATGCTCCTCAATGAAAACACAAAAGTACAAGTCGAGATACAATGTGTTTTGATGAGTAGCAAATTGAGCACTATTAAGAAACCCCAAAAGCATCGTAGAACATCAGTAATATGCTGCAGATTGATAGCACAAACAACCCGGATGAACTTGTTAACATCTTGGTGAGAGCAAGCACGCAAACAAGGGTCGCCCATGACATCGTAGGTGCAACCGATAATGTTCGAAACCATTCGAAAGGAAGCCCTACAAGATACGTAACAAACAACCAAACTAAACAATGTGGTCTTCGTATTGGGGATCGTCACCAAATAGGGGAATTGCGCTTCGTCATTAACGTCGTCATCTGCGTCAAACTAAATTCGCTTGAACAACGCTCGTGATTTCGCAGTTGCAATAACCTCCAGATGTAGACGCATTACAGCATTAAGCTCAGCTTCACTGTCGGAAATAGGATCTTCCACATCAGAGTCCTCATCGTTGTCGGATTCGTCTACAAGGTTGAACAGCATGTTGCCAACAATGGTATCGACGATGTTCTTGTCGATATCAAAAATGATCTGGTGCTCGGTGCCCAATGATGAAGACGGGAAATGCGCTTTGATGGAATTCTTGAAAGCAACGTGAACGTCGGCGAAAAATTATTGCGCTCATTGTCAGATTTAATGGCCGTGTATTGTGCGCATTGAGTTGGGTGCTGGGTGCGCATATGATTCTCAATGTTGTCGTAATGAAATGGGGTCGACCATCCTTGTACGGTAGTGGTTGGCTTTTGTTTGGATCCAACCTTCTCCCGACCAAAGGCGATACAGAAACAACATTGAAACCCGAGCACCTTCAAAGTCTTGGGATCATGAGATGCCACCTTAAGCCCATACCGGGCATCATTAGCCTTCACATACGCCGAAGAACAAAACAACATGACAATATCTAGTAACAATCAAGCACGAAATGAGCTCGCAACGACTACACACACGGACAACAAATGCCTTAATTTAGGCGCAACAACAGGCGCACATTTAGGTAATTTAGGCGATGCGGCCTCCAATCGCCTAAATTACAGAGGCCTGCTCATAAATCTTTTTAGGTATTGTTCCCAAACCTACCTTTAACTAACCTTGGTCATCCACTTCACCCCAGTTCCACCTTTCCTTCGCTTAACTTTTTATCTTCTAAAATAACACTTTATTTAAAGTAATAGAGGTCAGACCTCTAGTGCATTGCCTTAGGACGTATGGTCCCAACTTAATCTCTTTTTCTTTTGAAGCTGGAAAGCTCATAGAGTTTCATAATTGTGTGCAATTTTTTTAATTCATCCATAAGACTTTTAGCTTTTAAATTAAGCAAGTTCACTGCAAAATAATCCATCAACTATGTCATGTATTTCATAACTTGAACAAATATATGTTAAAACAAGAATAGCAGAAAGCAGTTGTGGGACTTCCTACAATTTTCAGAAAAACATTGGGACCTTTGGAATATGCAAGTTTTCAATGAATTGGATATTCCTTTCAAAAAATTAACATTGCATACTCAAATGAATATAATTTGTTATGAAAGCTTTTGTTAGACATCTAAGTAATGTTGATGTGAAAGAGTTGTATCCTAAAACCAACAAGTAAGAGTAGGGAAAGAAAAATCCAATCAAAACCAATGGTTGGAATCATCAAGCAAAAAACAAAATGGAAGGCCAAAGAAAGGCCAAAAGACGCACAATCCGCAGGAACCAAAGAAGGGAGAGAGCTAGTCCCTCTCTTGGTAGGTAGCTATCTCACCGATAGCCTCTTTAATGTCACCTGCATGCAAATCATGAGATCTAATAGTAATAGGAGGCTTAGAACAAGTGAGAGTTAATGAAAGAGATCAAGTTGGTATAGGTGGGTATAGGGTTTAGATCCCTCTTCTTTTTTAGGAAAGATATCATGTATATAATGTGCCCTCAACATAAACTAGGAAATTTCTCCAAGTGCTTTCCGAGTATTTTAAAAACACTTGCACAAAATGGTAATGTGTACAAGTCACAAACTTTAGATAGAACAAAGGGCCCCTTTACACACAGAAGAACTTGTTGATCAGAGATCAGAGGGTTTTACAAAAGGCAAACAAATGGCTGACCTTTTTGGCATGATTCAAAATGTTGACAAGCCTACATTCATTCATCACCAACAACGCTGTGTTTCTGAGGTGCATCACAATTACAACTCTCCCTTGCCTCTTCTTTCCACTTTGCTTCAACAGTGTCCAATTAATGATTGGTTGATAGAAGGTGACCTGCACATGTTTACAGAGTCTGTGAATGCAAAAAAATTCAAACAATTGAAATGCCACATACGTTTGTTGATGCCAGAATACTCATGGGCTTGATGTTGGAAGTTCTATGGATCTTGGACCAAATGACCAGTGAGAAGAAAAGCCCTTGATTGGAGAACCATTCATGAAATTGAACTTCAATATGCAAAAGATTTCTCTATTCCGTCCTGAGAAAGCTCAATCTTGCCAAACAATGCACCTGCATTGTTGCTGGAAAATTTCAACCATCTAGTTGTAAATTTGCCCGCATGCCAGCTGCTCCAGATAAATCAGCACAGCAGTAGCTCTGCTTCCTGGGGAATGAGACAACACATCAGCAGAATACTGAAATTACTATCACATGTTGGTCACAATTAGGTAACTTATCTATGAGATTACAGAGAAAACTCCTCAACAACACTTCCAACATAACACAACACAACGCAACAAGAATGAGTGTGGCCACAACTTTTGAGTGCTGCTAACAAAAGTGCCACTACCTGAAGCAGTAAGGTGTCTGATGTGCACCAGATACACCTCCCTTACATTTGTAACCAAGAACATCTACAACAAAGCCCACCATGATGAGACAAACCCACACAGAAGAGTGCACTTCTTTAGGTGCCATTTATTAAGAAACACAATCAGTGTGAGAAGAAAGGCTGTAGTACGCCAGCTGGAAATCATTTTCTTTCTTGGGCATGGCCCCACCACCACTGCTGACAATCAGATGACATAATCAAACCAGCCCTTCATGAAGGAAGTGTGATCCATGGTTTGACTAGGGATCTCCTTGAGCTGTGCAGGGCTGTCTTTGCCACCCACCAAGCGAGCAGGGTTTCCGACAGCCATCGTCCTAGGAGGTACATTGATGAGAACAAGAGAGCCAGCTCCAATTTTCGCTCCCTCTCCAATTTTGACATTGCCAAGAATGATGGCCCCTGCACCGATCAACACCCCATCTCCAATTTTGGGGTGACGGTCACCCCCAAGAGCTCCTGTGCCTCCGAGAGTGACATGGTGTAAGATGGAAACATTGTTGCCTATGATTGCCGTCTCTCCCACCACCAAGCCTGTGGCATGGTCAAACAAAATACCGGATCCGATCTTGGCTGCCGGGTGGATGTCAACGTGGAAGACTTCTGAGACTCGACTCTGCAGTGCGAGAGCAAGAGACTGACGGCCTTGGTTCCACAGCCGGTGTGCGACTCTGTGAGTCTGGCAGGCAAGAAAGCCTTTGAAATTGAGCAAGCACTGAGAGTAGGAATTACAAGCAGGATCTCGTCCCTTCACGGCCTTGATGTCTTCTCTCACCGCTCGACGAATGCCGTCATCCTCCATGAAAGTGTCGATTATGAGACTGAAAAGCTGCGTGCTCAAGAGCGTGCTGCTCGACAGCTTGTTTCCAAGATGAAATGCAAGAGCCCTCTCTAGGCTTCCGTGGGACAAGATTGAGGAGTACAAGTAGCTGGCTAACACCGGCTCCTTCACTGAATCCCAGCGCGCTTCTTCCCTTATCCTCACCCATAACTTGTCTTCTTCCCCCACAGCTGGAAATTCGTCCTTAGAGGCCAAATCGACAGTCTCCTCCTCCTCCACCGTCGCCAAGTCCGGCAAAGGCAATCCTGATTTCACCCCTTTCTGCCGAGATTGCAACAAAGGGACTTCATCCTTGAGGTTTTCGAACAGCCTAGAGCCACCCGCATTTCTGTCTTCACTAGATCCCCGCTCCTCCGTCAAGATGACCTTGGGGCTGACTATCATCATCAAACCTTGTTTCCTGCTGGGAGGAACTCTCCTGCTCACTTGATTCAGTCCTCCTCTGAAGGGTCCAAAATTGAACAACAATGCGTTGTTACCACCCCCAGACGAGGACAGCGTAGACGATGAGCATTCAGAACGCACACAAGAAGACGACCCATCGGATCTGAGAGCCAAAGAAACAGGTGAGCATTTGACACAACCTGCCGAACAGAATCGAGGTTTCACACGCTCCTCACTTGGCAACAAAAAACTGGAGAATACCACGGCTTCCATCTTCTCTATGACAAACCAAACCCCACCCGAAACACAACAAAATCCGCTCCTCGCTTCAAACTTTCCAAAAGAACCACAGAAAACAAATCATCCCTTTTACAGCAAGCAATCTTGAATCCGCGGAAAGTCTTCCCACATCAGCTGCTGGCCCACCCCTCTAGAACCCTATTATTCTCCACTGTATCAAATATCTTCGTAATCAACTAATAACACACAAAAAAAACAAAACACATACCCACTCTGCCTGGCTACTCCTCCTCCTCCTCCTTTCACACCCCTTCCTTCTTCTCAAATATTTTCTTTCCAAAGATTGACACTTGCTGCTAGGGTTTGTGAGCTTCCCAGGATCCCCTCGAGATCGTCCGGAAATCCTCTCAACGACCGACGACTCATGCCTTGCAACTGTGCGCTACGATAGGAATCGTTTTGTCGCGCCCTTCGGCGCGAGCACGAGATTGGTTTTGCGACTAGGAATCGTTTTGTCGCGCCGAAGGGCGCGAGATTGGTTTTGCGACACTTCTGCGAGGTTCGCATGGTGTGCGGTTGCTTACTTGTGCGGGAGTACAAAGGGGACAAGAACCCCGAGAGCCTGGGCCGGTCCGGTCCACCTAATTTAACGCAGACCCATTGTGGACCGAGCTAATCCGCCTGATCCACTTGGAAACGAAACTACGTGAGCACGCAAGAATTCTTCGTGCATCAACACGTCAACTTTACAACACTAAAGAGAAACTGTTTCTTTTTTGGTAAATTCGGCCCGCTTTACAATATCAAGGCCAATGTTCAACTTAAATCAGGCATTCCTATTGATGCAACAGTTGAAATCAGCCCCCAAGTGCTTTACCCTAGGAGTCAAGGCTGAAATAGAAAAACAGTTTTCAATCTGCACCAAGTTACTAATAAATGCTGAACTTTATGGCTGTGTATTAGCCCCTAGGCTGAACAAAGGGATACCAACCCTTGGGGCCAATACTCCAGCATTTCATGATATCTTTTCGTGTCTTTTTTTTTCCATCTGCCCTTAAAGCTTCTTCACACTCTCATGATTTCACCCACCGTTTTGGTTGGGCCCTGTCCCTGTGGGGGGACAAGGACTATCGCATTAGATCCAACTTTTGGAAGTTTCACCTTATTAGAATCGATTTCACATTCAGTGAACCAGCTTCTTCGGTGAAAGTGTTTAGACTGTTTAGATTGGAATGGATTTTTTTTGGTGTTCAGAGTGTGGACAGAGTAATAGATGTACAACATCTTATCTATTGGCAGGGCCAACATGTTTGTGATGCCTTGTTTTGGCATGTTTGGTGCATCTCTAATTTGGAGCTTTCTTTCCATCTCACTTCATTGGCACTCATCTTTCATTGCTTTTCTTTTTTTTTAGAGTTGTTTCTCCATTTCTCTTCATGAAGTGTTCTTTTGAATTAATTTATTGTAGAGTTTTTCTCCAATTTGTCAACACCATGGTGGTTCTTTGGACATTTTTTGTGCTTATTGTTAGTCTTGTTTTTCCATCTATGTGATGTGGAGTTTTTAGTCCAAGATTTTAAGTTTCATCACACTATAATGATTTCATCTACCATTTTATTTTTGCACACATGTTATGCATGTTGAGTTCTTCATGAACTCCATTTTCATGTGACAACATTGTTGAAAGCATAACTTCATCTTCACAACAACCTCCATGCTCAATAGGACCTTTGTGTTCCCCACTCCTTTACTATGAAATTGGAGTGATTGTGAATTGTTGTCATTTTCTACATCTTTAAAAAGTTTACATAAGCATTTCAATGAAAATGTCCACAAACATATGATAAAAAAATCTAGTTTTCAATGTCAACCTCTAGTTTTGACACATGTTTGATAACAATGTTTTGGTTTTTGAAACACCTCACCACATTTTCAAAACCTAGTGTTTGACTTTCAACAAAACTCTAACTAACAACCCTAATCTATGAACTACATTTGAAGTTTGATCATCAAATTGTGGTTTTCTATTGGTGTTTTTTATTATCCACAAAGGGTTTCATTTCCAACAAAACACAAAATTACAATCAATTGAAACAATTGATTACAAACAAATATAATCATTATAATAGAACAAAAGGGGGATCCATCACCTAAAAAGGCTTTAGTATGTAAATATATGTTGAGGTTGGGAGAAGCAACTCCCATTGCCAATGATCATGAGGAACCCACTCCAAAAAAGGGGAAAGGGAAAAAGAAGATGGATGGAAAAATAATGTTATTTCAAGGAATACCATCTATGCAAGGAGAGGTTAGACCCTCAATTGCACTAGTCCAACAAAGTTCTCCAATAATGCCAAAACCATAAAGAGGAGAACATAAGATGTATCTAAAAATTATGTAGAGAAGGCCAATTGGCAACCTCAACACACCAAAGTTGAACACACCATGTCCAACACAAGAGTTTGGGCTTAAGGTGGTATACATTAGCAACGTGCTCCATATTATTATAGAATTAGAGTACATGCTTCCCTTAGTATCCAATGCTAAAGGGTACTATACCTTTTTTAGATTACAAACATATCTTAGAGTTGGGGTGGCACCACCCATGATTAAAACCAAACTTAGTGAAAATGAATTTTTGCCATGTGGACTTTAAAGTTTAAAGAATGTTTATTCTACAGTTTGATCTATGGTTACTTTGTGTACAATGAATGAACCAAAGGGATATGGGAGGTTAGAATGTGAAACATGATGTCCAAAATATATGTTCTAAAATATTATTGCAAGCTGGAAAAGGCATATGAATAATATGTCAAGTGATACATGGGAATGAAAATTAGTAGGTTGAGTAAACCTACATATACTATGGTTCTTCCAACAATGCTCAAAAAACTACAAGGCTACTAAGGGATGTGGGAGGAATAGTTGATGTTTGTAGGGGTTAATTGATGATGCCAAAATTGGGCAATAATTTGATGGGCATTCTCAAGAGTAGATGCACATGTGACTTCATCAAAGGGGGATCTAGGCAAGCACACCTTGGAAGCACACCTCAATTTTTGTTCATAGACACTCAACAAACTCATCATAAGATGGGGAAGTCGACTAAGGACCTAGTTGACCCACCCAACTTGTGGATTACCAAATGTGTTTGCTTCATCCTTTGGAGGAGGATGAATACCAAAAATATGAATTAGGGGATTGAATAACACTTGCAATAGATGACACCTCTTTTGAAAATGATATTAATGATTTCACGATCCCTTATCCATTACCACCTCTTGTAGTAATGATATTACTTCCAATAGTGGCAATACAAAACAATGATAGCCATGTGTGGATTTTATAGTTGTAAGATGGGGATAATTATAAATAAAGGAAAAATCCCTTGTGTAAATAAAATTATGGAAAGATAAAGAAGCTAGTTGTAGAAGTTTATAACATTTCAATATGTTAGGAGTACTAGGAAAATAAGTTGAATAAGGTGGTGATAATAAGCTTACACATGCAAGCCATGTAGCCAAGATGACATGCAAATTGATAAAGCATTGAGCATCCAACAAATGATGTTGATGATTTGCCAAGCTCACAGTGGCAAAGTAGTTACAAAATTAGTTATAAGGTTGTTAAAGTTTGTTAGGAGATAATCATTAGCAGATGAATGTAAAAAGCAACAAGGATGATGTGAAAAGGGTTCGCATTTTTGGAGGTTTGATATTAATCCACAATTTTGTACTAATCTTGCTATGATGGAATATGAAGATTTTGGATGTCTATGTGTGTGAATGTGTGTTGTATGTGTTGTGTATGCTAGAATGTAGTAGAAACCTTGGGAAACTATGGAAATGAAAAGTTATAATAGGTTAATTAGATATCAAATACCTAATTACAAAGAACCATTGGGAATGTTCCATCTTGTTGCAATTTTGAAAGATGAATGTTTTGGGAATTAAGGCATATATTTAGAAGGGATTATTAAAGAATGAAAGTTGAAAAGACATGCTATTGATGAAATGAAAAAATAAGTCTATTTGAATAGTTATACTGTAGTATAAAAGTAAAATGGCTTTGGGCATCAGGTATGTGGTACTTCAATGGATGAAAGGAGCAAGAACTTATTAGCTTTACTGATAAAATAAAAGGCTATGAAAAGATACCCTAATAGGGTTAATGTACACTAATTTACCTTATGAAAAGATACTTTAAGATACACTTACCTTAAAAGTGTACATTAACCTTAAAAGGCATGATGGGCATGCCCGTAACTAGCCATCATGTATGAGGCCATGTATGGGCATGACAGCTATCGTGACGTGTAGTGTCATGACATACAGTGTTGTAAGGGTGTAAATCCATAGTAAAGTCTACTAAACAAAAAGACTAAAACCAGCCAAAAATATAAACTATTCAACCAAAAAGAGATGCATGCACATATATATACAATGCACAAAAGGAGGTTGAGATGAAATTCTCATGTATTCCCCCCCCATACTTGAGCCGGGAAAAACGTGGCATGGTCTAAGTAGAAATCACGATGCTGCAGGAGAACATGATGAACAGTACCAAATGCCGACAAGAACTTGAGTGAGCTCCGGCTTGAAGCAAAAGAGATGGTATCCACCATTATAGTTATCGCAAAGCAGCATATAATCAACATTGTCTGTCCTCTAACATACCTGACATCGATAGTCAAGTGGAGGAATCCAAGTCGATGTGATGATGGTAGGATCTAAATTCGGCAAGTGGCAGGGTGCACAGTTTTGGAATGATCCCGAATTGTGCGTCCATCAACTCCTTACAACTCCAACACACCAAAAGGCCTGATTACTTTAATCCTTAAGATAGTGCAATCGAAAGAAGTGTCTAAAGTATCATTAGGTTATCGTTGGAAATACACAAAGTCGCCAACATCAAATTATCTCACCTTAGGTTTATAACTGCCACCTCGTGTGTGTGCATACCGTAAGGTGTCTCGATGTTGTCAATGGATAAAATCTCCATGGCTATGGGCATAACCCTCCTAAATAGAGCAGCCCTTTCTACAATGACCCTAACCCAAGTGGCTGGGGAGTCCAAGTCCATAACTTGGTCCATTTGAATAGCAATGGAAGATGGTGGAATGGGATGTCTCCCAAAAAGAAAAAAATAAGGAAAAAAATGAAACAAAAAGGCATGTTTAGACATCTTATAACCCATGCAATGTAAGGGAAGGCTAGGTCCCAATCCTCTTTGTTCCTAGTGAGGCAAATCTTTCGAAGTCCCTTCTTGCACATTTGAACCATGCTCTCAGCAAGGCCATCAGATTGGGGATGATCTCTTGAAGTCTGACAATGGTCAATGCGAACACAGTCAAGTAGGTCTTGGAATTCTCCCCTGAATTTTGATCCTTGATCAATAAGGCACTCAACACAAGCCCCAAACCTACTTAAAACCTGTTGCAAAAAAAGCTTGGCCGATGTTGTGTGATGACTTATCTGGTAACGCAACAAGTTCAACCCACTTTGAAAAATGCTTAATCATAATCATGATATAAACATTACCCCTAGAGGTTTGTGGCAAGTCTCTAATTAAATCACATGACCAACAATAGAACATGCCCTTAATAAGGAGTGGAGAAAGCGTGAGCTATAAAGAGGAAAAAGAAGTTTTCACTCTATCACATTGTTCACACCTAGCAATGATGTCTCGAACTTGAGCATACATACCTCTCCAATGGTAATGAGGAACGAAAAGGCTACAAATATGCTTAACTCCAAAGTGTCCAAGCTCCGAGTGTACCTTTTGAATAAGACCAAGTCGTTCATGTGGTGGAGGAACCACTCTATTGCCTTGTGGTAAACATCGAACGAGGTGATTGTCCCTCCATGAATAGCGTTTAGATCGATGTTGTATGCGATCCCACTGACTTGATGTAACTTGGGGAGGGTATTCCCCATCTGAAGAAACCTTAGAGTGTCCAAGTCCTCCCATATATCCACAATGGGATGCTCAACCAGGTTACATTGCAGTAGTGCAAGATAACTAAATGCATCAGATACATGTACTATTGGAATCTTGTCAAAATCTTGCCTGGCTTCTGAAAAAATTTCAGAGGTAATGAGGGGTCTCCACAACATGGTATCCACATTCTGATGTGTAATACTAGGTCGATGAATAACCTTGAACTCATACTCCTGAAGTATAAGTGCCTAATGAATTAACTTACCAGTAAGCTTATCATTGGTCATCAACCACTTGATAGGCTAGTGGTCAGTATACAAAGTGAAATTAGTGCCATAAAGATAGGGCCTAAAATGTATGATGGCCCATACAACAGCAGGGCACTCCCCTTCATATGAAGAGTAGTTGTTCTCAACCTTGTTGTTGCTTCGGGATGCATAAATGATAACATATTCCTTACCTTCCTCATCAAGTTGGCCAAGAATAGCTCCAATACCAAGAGCACTCCAATCAGTGTGTAAAATGAAGACCTTGTTGAACTTAGGTCTTCTCAGAATGAGGAACTCTGAAAGCTTTTCCTTGAGTGCGTTGAAAGCTTCCTGAGCCTCATCACTCCATATCCAAGTAAGATCTTTCTTTAACAATGCATAGAAAGGATGAGCAATAGTACTAAAGTCTTGGACATAAATTCTGTAGTATAAAACATAGTCCGATGAAGCTCCTCAACGTGTGAACATTAGGAGGATTGGGCATCTCCAAAATGGCTACTACTTTGGCCCAATGAGCCATAATAACATTTGGCAAAATTCTGTGTCTAAGGTAGACTACTGAGGTGACAACAAACTCACATTTTTTAAGATGGATCTTCATATTGACTTCATGGAGCCTCTTGAATAACTCCTCAAGATGAGCCAAATGTTGCAAGAGTCCCTTGCTATGCATTAAGACGTTATCTATGTAGCACTTCAGGAAATCTGCCCCTTCAAGAACCTGGTCCATGACTCGCTGAAAGAAAATAGGTGCATTCTTCTATCCAAAAGGCATCACAAGCTATTCCCACAACTTGTTGGTTCCATGGAATGTTGTTTTTTTATGATCCTTCACAGAGAGCACAATCTGGTTGAAACCTTGCCTTAGATTCACAATTGTGAAGATGTTTAAATTTCCAATGTTATCAAACAACTTTTCAGGGATGGGCATAAAGTACATGTCTTGAGGTGTAACTAGGTTCAAAGGCCTATAATCCCCGCACATCTTTTTCTCAGTCCATAATCCAGTTGAATTTTTCTTTGTTGGCATTACTATAGTGGTTGCAAAATTAAAACTTAATGGTTGAATGTGACTAGCCTCATGGAGCTCTTTGCATCTTTCATCTACTAGTTCCCACTCATGCTTGCTCAACCTATGCCTCCTCCGATAGATGAGTGTCTCATCTATAAGGTCTATAGAGAACTTCATGGTCTTACACCTACCTAAATCTTTCATTGAGAATGTGAACACATTTTCGTACTTAATTAGCAAGTTTGTGACCTAGTCTCTCTCTTTCTTGGTGAGCTGGTTCCCCATAATGAAAGGGTAGTTGGAAACACATGGAATGGAATTGGAAAGTGTGTTTGAAAAACCTGGTGTATTGAGTTTTCCACTATCCAACTGCACAGATTTGTAAAAGGTTATAATTGTTTCTCCAGAAACTGATGTACTTCTAAGTGTATTAGACACAACTTGAGTCAAATTACATGGTATCTCCTCCCCTCAACACTAAGAGTGAAATGTAGAGTGTTGAAGATAGGCAAGTGTATTTGGTCGGGGTGCCATGTGATCGCATCACTAGAACTACAAGTTGATTGAATCAATGTTGGTGTTGTGTACATTTGAAAGAGTACACAGGTTACCAATAACCATGTAAGGGAGTTTAGGTCCATGCCTCTCCCCAGTAGAGCGTTACGTTCCAATCTAGTCACCTTAATATGACTAGTAGTGCGAGCTTGGAACCCCATAGCCCTTTCTCTTTCTTCTAGGCTTGGTTCATCCCAAGTGGCTAAAGCATGACAATACACTAGGCATGGTCCATCTCCTTGAAAGGCATGTGCTCCTGGGAAGGAGACAAAGGTGGGCCAAGCACCTTTTGGTTTTCCTATTATGTTCGCAGGAAACCAAGGAGGTTTCTCTTGCCTTGTAACTAGTTGGCAAAAGTTCTGATCATCCATTATGTGAGAAACCTGTAGGTTAGGGTCTCTGATGGTGTATCTCATAGCCAGCTGTAGATATGAAAATGATGCCATGTTGGTCCACCAGTTGCGCAACCGGTGCACATAGGAATCACATTGTGCCACATCGAATAGGAGGGGCTCTCCAAAGTAATGTTTGACTAGCGTGTAGTGCAGGAAAAATGGATTAAGCCCAAGTGATCAATCATACCATGTCCGTGAAGAGATCGGATCTTATGTCACTCAAGCCTTTTCCAAATCTAACCACTGAAAATCCTTGACACTCCCAACCTAAAATGGTAAGGTCTATAAGGCCAAGTAATTCCATATACTTATTCTAAATTAGTTATTTCTTAAAGGGCAAGAAAGTGAAACTGGCCTTTTATGCGGTGGTTGAAAACTGTTGTAGAAATCTAGCTATGAGCTTCAAAGCTGCCACTTACCTTACAATAGGATTAATGTCTACGTAGAAATACCTTCGAACCACCATCCCTAACTGTAGTAGGGCTTTGAGACCTATACAAATACCACCAAAAAGTTTTAGTAATGTAATCCCCTCCTTAGGTGGTGTCCAGGCGATTAGTTGACGAAATATTAGCTTAATCGGTTTGCCATGGTTTTCCACATTTTCAAAACTAGACAGAGCTTTGACCAAGGGCTCATGGCCTACTTTGAACCTCTGTAAAACTTCTAGTCCATGTTAAATGTTAGTAGGAACCACCCTCAAGCTTTCAGTAGCTTGGGCGTAAACTATTTCCACTTCATTTCCCTCTATCCACTTGTGGTTAGCTTATTAGATGTAAGAAATAGTGTGTGCTTCCTTGAGCATACAATGGTGAGCATAGGATTATGCTTCCCATGTAAATCAAGGGGTATGTATCCCAAGTGGTGGCCATTAGTCTCCCAATCCACTTGATACTACACATGCTTGAACTAGTTGTCAATTGTCAAACCTGGTGGAAACAGGGCCTCTTGCCCAATGAGCACATCATAATTAGTGGCATTGGTGACTAAACATCTAACCTGTAAACAAAGCTCCTAATCTGTACCTTCATTGAAATTAAGTGCAATCAAATCTGAGCTTTCCCCAAGTACCTCCTCTACGTTCCCACTGGCGATGCAAATCTATCACATAGATTTCCATAGTTTGGAATCAAGCATGCCCATCTTCTTGGCGAATTGAACTCCAAGAATCACTAGTTGGGCACCTGTATCAAAAAGTACCACTTTGGGTGTATGTCCTCCCACTTGGATTACTGACCTAGTATTGTTAACAATGGCCACTCTGGTGACGATGGAAGTTCTCTCACTAGGCACCACCTTCGAAAATGAGTGAGAGACTTTGTGGAGAGAATGACTATCCACAACACCTTTGCTGAGTAACAAATCCACAAGTGAGGTGTTCTTAACTCCCTTCGGATATGTGAATGTAGAATCAGAAGTAGGAAAGCCCACTAGTTTAACCATGTTAAACCTAGTGACCAAATTATGAACGACATCTAGAACACGTGAGCCAATCGAGTGTCTTTCCAAGGTGTTGGATGGGACCTCTGTAGTATGTGGATCAAGGATTGGTAGAAGACCTGATGTAGTGTTCAGGGTATCCTCTAGTACAGCAATTATGTCCCTAGTGCTTAGCTTTAAATCTTGAAAACACAAGCTTTTATGCCACTTCATGCATTTGAAGTTGGCATTCCATAAGTTGATCAATGGAAATTATGTGTTTTCCTGATGTACATGTACTTTTGGGACACGGGAATTTGATGCCCTAACAACTTGTGGTGTAATAGTCTCCTCCCCCCTCGCCAACAAGGTGTGTTCTTCTTTTGTGTTGAGAGGACGAAAAGATTGTGGCATGACTACTCGAGCTCCTCTAGCCCTGGTAATAAGACTTGAACCAAATGCAAGTCCATTAATCTGAATTACATGCCTAGTGGCAAAAACTCTAGGTGCCACACTAGATTTTTGTGTCGCGACATAAGAAGGGCAAAAAGAAGTAACAAATTTTGGTGTGAAACTACAATTGTGTGCATTGGAAAGAACATACTCCCCAACCATGGCATCGTTTGGGAGGCCATAAAACGACCTAGGAGGTCCCTCCCGTGATCCTGAACCTTGTACAAGTTGGGCATGACTAGTTAGTTGGGAGGACTTGCCTTTTAGATTAGCAAGTTAGGCCCTCAATGATTCGAGTTCATTTTGTAAAGTCTGAACTTGAATTGCATGGGCTTGAAACACCTCCCTCTTGTCAACATTGTGTTCTTTCTTCTTAACATTCTTATTGGAATTACCATTTTTAGGCAAAGCCTGAGTGGAAGGTTGAAGTGCCTTGGCTTTAGGTTGAAGGACAACGGAAGATGTTGGTAGATTTTACCATGCTAATCAGAGTTGCTTCCGTTCCGGGAACTTGGCAAAACAAATAGCTTCCTAATGTCCCTCTTTCCCACAATAATCACAAAAGAGATCCTCAGAAGGAATGTTGCACTCACTAGCTTTGTGGGCAGGATTGCCATAGTAGTTGCAAGAAAGTAGGATGCACTGCTTTAACCCTTGAAGAAGAATGTGATGATCTAGTTGGCGCAGCTGGTGTAGGTGAGGCCTTAAAAGTGATGGAGGCCTCATAGTATTGGCCTCATAGTGTGCATGAGCCAGTTCCAGCTTTTCAAAAGTGTTGTACACATCTAACAAAGTGTACGAATCTCCAAATTCTGCAAAAAGCCGTTGCAAAACCTACACATGGAGTGTTAGAGTACCTTCCAACGAACAAAGATACCAATGGGCAACTTCCAAATCTGTGATCCTCTAAGTATCCTCTTTGAGTTTGAAAAGCCTCTTGTAGAGCATCTTGAAGGTTTTATCCTTCTGCCGAGAGAAGGTGGCAAGCTGCAAAAAAATTTCAGAACTTTTGACTGGAAATTCCAACTCAAAAACTCAAAAGAATTCTCGCACTGGATCAGAAAAAGTTGACGCAATAATGGTGGGAGGATTGTTTGCGATAATAGCAATGAGTTGTTGAGGAGAAAGGTTTATTAAGGTAGGTACCAGGTCTGGATTATTGGGCACAGTCCCATGATGTGCAATTGTAGCTTGCAATGCAGCTTGAGAGGCGATGGTGATGGCTGTGGCGTAAACTAGATTGGGAATCTGGGTGACACCCAAAATCCTTGCAAAATGTTGCTCGTAGACATCCAATGCCTCATAGTGCACATAACGGGCCAATTGTTTGAATACAAACGCTTCGGTGTAATTAACACCATACTTGAACTCAAATTCATAAACCACAGTTGAAAAAGTTGCCTTGAACTCCCTCAAAGAAATTGTACCTAGCCATCCGCTGAACTTCTGAATTCTCCTAGAGGAACTATTGACCTCCATGGTGTATATGGGTGTAGAAGTTACGGCTTGGAACGGAATATACGGTGATGGTGTGAAAGCAAGTGCAGCACTAGGTGTACCCCACTGATTAACCCCTCCAAATGGATTCTGATGTACCGTTGATGTAGTGTAACCTAAACCTGAATTCTTAATAGGAGTTGTACTTGATGATGGTGCCACTATAGATGCTTCATGGTACCATCAGAAAGATCGTGAACTCAAAGATATTGGTTCAAAGGATTGTGTGTTACTTCATAACTAATATCTTGGCTCTGGATGAGCGATAGTGCTCTCATCATCCGAGGACATGGTGTTGTCCCATGCCCCAAAATTTTGCAATAATATAAAACCCTACCTACAAAATTCCAACACAACGTATAGTTTGAAGAATACGGTGTGTCATTGGGAATGACTAGCGATAGACGAACGTCGAACGAAAATCAAACAGACGTCGAACGAAGGCCGGACAAAGGTTGGACGGAAATCAAACGAACGTCGAATGGAAAGGCCAGACGACAAAATGACAAGACGCATGACGTAGAATGGCATGCGCAGGGCTTCAAGACATAAGACGGCAAGAATCGCATGACGTAGGACGGTAAGACCGTAGGACCGCAAGATGGCAAAACGCAAAACACAAGACGCAGGGCGATAATCGAATGAAAGTCCAATGGAAGTTTGTGGACGATAGTCCGTGGGCGGCAACGGACGTCATTCGACATTGCACAAAGGCTGACATGCGTTGGATGTCGAAAGTCGGACGTCAAGCGAATGTCCCAACGTGATAGCGAGTGGTGGCGTTACAGCGCTACAGTTCGCAACCCTGCGCTACGACATTGCAACTATGGTGGTGTTGTAACGTGCGACGCTATGGCGTTATAGTAGTGGCGGTGCTACAACGTGGGATGGCAACGCTACAATTCCTGTCACAGCAGCACTGCAAACCCACAGTGCTACAGCTTGCATTGCAGTAAGAACATTCCTCTGCAGCAATGGTAGGTAGCGTTACGCTGCTCTACAACGATGGTGGGTGCCGTTGCCAAATTTATATTTATTATTTTTTTTACTCGACAACTTCAAGACCTTCCGCCAGAAAAGGGCACGTTTCTGCGCATGAAAGAGAGAGAGAAAAAGAAAGGGGGTGGAGGTTTGAAACCTACTTTGTTGGTTGGCAAAAATGTAACAACGTAAACTCCTTCTAGCAACACCAGCAGCAACACTAATAGCAACTTGTGCTCCCTCCGGCAGCAACAACACCAATAGCAACAACACTAGCAACAATAACACTAGTAGCAACAACTCAAGAACTCAAAGACGAATGAAATTTGCCACTTTCAACATTAAGCAACAAATAGTCGAGTTTTTTTAGAATTGAATTACAAAGAAAGAAGAACATGTAATGTATATAAACGGTGGCCGTGCAATGGTCGCCATGAGCATCTAGAAATCCTATTTGATTATGGAGGAAACTTTCCTGACAAAGGAATTCTAGAAAAACTAAAAAGAGAAAGGAAGGGCTTGGCCTTTTATACAAGCGCTAACAAACTGAAACCCTAAGTACATAATAACGTACAGTCACCTATGAAGGTACACTTACCCTAAAAGGCATGATGGGCATGCCCGTAACTGGCCATCATGTATGAGGCCATGTACGAGCATGACACCTTGAAGGTAAATGCAATATAATAAATATTTTTTCTTTATGCTTAAATATGTCATCAACATTGCATTATTTTGAATAAAATGTCAAGTGGTAGCCTTGGAATGTATATTTGATTATGAAATTTTTTTGGTCAAACCTAGTAGTTCTTGCACCTAAAACAACCAAGGCAAGTTGGAGTTAACAACCTTTGAAGCAAGAATGTACATTTTGACAATATGATTTTATGTATGCAATTGGACACTAGTTTGAATTTTGATGTTGAAGATTGTTATACAAGATCCAATAACTCTTAAAACAACCAATTCACCAATTGTTCCACCAAGCTCCCCAAAGCATAATGCAATGTCAATAACCTTTTTTCCATGTCCTAATGTGCATGGAATTTAAAGTAGATGCTCCCCTATCAATTGCCATGGGTAATAACCTAGTTTGCTTCTTAGGTCAACTATTATCATATCCTTACATACACTGAAGGTAACATCTTCTAACCTTTACAACATCTATAGATGTCAAGGTATTTTTTATGTTTTTGGTTAGGTGAAGTAACATCCATCAAGATGTCATATTTTGTAGATTTGTAGCTTAAATTGGACCTTAAACTAAAAGTTGATGGTGATGTGAGGAGTTGAATGGCATGCGCAAATTTGCATTGGTAAGAAAATTTTGTTGACAAACCTAATCTCAAAACAAAAGGTTGGAACAAGAGTCATTTGTGGGTTGTGTGGCAACAAGATTGGTGATAAAGAAATACCTATGGATTATGTGGGTGTCAAATTGGTGGAAGTGTTTAAATTTGAATCCATGGTGCCATTTGGGGAAATGACATTGGATTCTTGCAAATCAAAGGTGAAAATCTTATTAAGAGTTGTCATTTTTTGGTGGGTGAAAACACATTAGGGAGCAGGGCAACTTGGGCAATTTCATGACATGTGCATAAAAAATACACCTCGAAAATTTGTTTCATTTAATTTTTGGTTTCATATTTTACTTATATTTTAATTTTCACAAATTTTATGTTATTTAATATTATTTGAAAAATAATTTAAAAATCAAATACAAGAAATAGTGGGTATATTATGGTATATGTAATATAATAAAACCCATTTCTTATTTTAGAATACATTAGGTTTTGGTTTGAATTAATCAACCACAAAATGTTTGAAATGTAATTTTAAAAAGGAACACCTCACATTTCTTGTCATCTTCCATTTGGAAGTGATTTTTTGTCAAAATTATAATGTATCACATATTTATGGTCACCATCCTAGATAGAACCCATTTGTGATATGATAATTATCAAACTCTTCACATGGTTTAGAAACTTATTCTAATCATATGGAGTCACAATGTTTAGTAAATACTACAAATTTCATAAAGATTAAAAATTATTTCAATCATTTCATGAATATATTTTCATTTTTTAATACATTGTAACCTACATTTTTTGCACAAATATACTCTAACTTCACATCATATGAAATTAAAAAGTGTAATTTCTTCACATTTGATTTCTTTGGGTTTTGACCTGCCATAATGTGTAAAAACATTGTGAAAAACTTTCATAATAATGATATAGTTGAAATTTAAACATGATACCCCTAAAAAATAATACAATGTGACAACAATCTTGGCTCCCGTGTGGTGTGCTTTCACCTTGGTCATTAAAGTACTTCAAGGTTCTTTGTGATGTGTGATGACCACAAGTTTTCTTAAGACTCCGTAGTTGTTAATTTGTAATTAGGCCACCATAAAAGTCCTGACTACACTGGTTTCATGAATATAGTGAATATAGGCATTATGTACACAAAACAAGTGTGTTATGTGGTTATACATTGTCATTAGACTTGTTATGAATTAGCTTTCAATTTATCTAGGCTAAACAATAGATTTTGATACTCAATTGTCTAGATGCATGTTGATGAGTAATGTTTGTGGTTACATCGGACTAGAAAAAATGTATTATTTTATGTAATATTTTGGGGTCCGATGGCTAGATTGAAAGATCTCATTTTGGGACCATCCTTGTGTCTTCACTACAAAAGACCACATATCCACAAATAATTGCCTAGCAAAAACCTAATTTTTTAATAATATTTTGGGATCCAAGCTAGGATTGAATGATCTAATGAATTTGGGAAATCCACGTGGCTTCACTATGGAACACCATGTGTCTACACATAATTTGCTAGTAAATATTTAATATTTTATGTAATACTATAGGATCTAATGGCTAGGATGGAATGATCTAATGAATTTGAAACCATCCATGTGGCTTCACATCGGAGCACACATGTCTACACATAATTAGCTAGAAAATACCAAATATTTCCTTTAAAATTTTGGGATTTGATGCCTAGGATTGAACAATCTAATGATTTTCGAAACCATCCATGTGGCTTTAATGTGGAGAACCATGTGTCTACATGTAACTAGCTACTAAATATCTATTATGAGGTAATAGATCAAGATTGTCTTTGCTAACTATAGTCATGAAGTACTAGGCAATGGATGACATAGATTACTAGCAGAAAAAATGAAATGTTACATTAACAAAGATGTTTTTAAACCTTTTGTTCATGGAAGCGAGTTGAGCTTTTAACATTCTCATTATATGTTCTTTGGACATGTGAACCTTCAATATGACAACACAATATCCTTCTTCATTCTATTATTGCAAAGGTGTTTTTGAGAACGGAGCCAAATGGACCAATGGAGCTAAAGTTATTGAATTTAGAATGATTTCCATTGCTGGAAATTAAATTAAAATCAATTTAACACTGTTCTGTATAAACTCTAAAGTTAAGCCCACTTCCATTGAAATAATATTGGGACGGGTGACCTTACATGAGGTTTAGTATACTTGGGCCTACAACACATGGCCCCACTGGCGGTTGTGAATGTGTTTCAAGTCCCCTCTTTCATGTTGCAATGAAGGCTGCAATGAAGGTTGCAAAGCCTGCTGGAAATATTGCTCAAGGTAGAAAGTCTACCTGTGTTTGATTGGGAATTATTATAACCACTAAGGTGTGAAACCTATCTTTGGATAAGAGAACATATGTTTATAAGAGGATTAAAATGTGGAAAACAAAGTTGCAAATCCCATCTTCTCTGTTGTGCTCTAGCCAAGACCATTTTTTTCAAGCAATTTGCATGTGATCAATGTGGAAAATGGTTCTTTAGCAAAAGCACTATGCACCACATCTTGTATCCAAATATGTTTGCTGCAATGTTTGTAAATCTCAAAAGTGGATACCCATTAGATTCAATATTTTGAATAAATACACAACAAAGACGACTCGTGATAGAGGGATGGGAAAGCCTTTTTTAAAGGGTTGTGGAACATGTTGTGAATGACAAGTACAACATAAGGAAGATTGACCAAGCAATGAACATTCATGTGATTTGGGCCACAACATGAAAGAATGTGAGCTCAATGAACACCAAACATTGTGTTCAGTTACATACACAATAACTCAGAACTGGGGTTGTGAAGGACAGTGTTCCATATAACACCTTGAGTGGTGTACACCTAACATGTGTACAGAAATTATAATTTTATTGAATGTTGAATGTTGCCTCTTGATCCTATATTTCCTGACCAGTAACTACTTGGCAAAAACAAGGTACCTCTACGCAAGAGAGTGAAGATAGGTCAAGAGAAACCACCTCCATAACAATTGTGTGTGTTGATCATCATGGTCATCAACCCAGAAAAAATAGGTCTTGGCTAGAACACAACAGAGAAGATGGGATTCGATGAAGCTTTGACCTCAAAGGTTGATCTTTGCATCACCTCCCTTTGAATATCAGAAACTTGGTATGAACGGAACCCAAATTCTGTGTGCAATAAAGATAATGAATGAGGGACCAAAACAATGATATGTCCTCAGTACAATGACTGTACTGTGCCAATAGTTTCATGGACAACTTGAATCAAAGCCTGACAGGAAGTCCATAATTTTGGAAGGTGGTGATTCGGCCACCCAAACTTCCAGTCACTATGACCAAACCCCAGCCAGCATCCACTGCTGGTGAAGCATCCCTCCCAGTGCTTGCCTCCCCAATAAGGCGCCCACTTGTAACACTTCCTTCTGAGGCAGTTCGAGCTAATCCAGACTCTGAAGCTGATCGACTGCAACTACAACCTTGCTTTTCATCAGCAAGAGATGAACCTTTGGAGGCATTCCCAGGCAAGAAATTTGGGTTTTCTGAAGCATGCAAGAGGGGGTCAGCTTCTGTGAGGCTCATGGAATCAAGGCCTGGCAACTCTGACTCTGCAATATCCAACTTCCCACTCTGAGACTCTGTGATACCAGTCTCAGCTCCCTTGGCGTCATTGATGGTTGGAGATACAGCAGAGCTGCTGGAGAGTGCAGCAGGGCTCTCTGGACTCGACTGCATACCTGCAGGGCACCCCTCTCTTAAAGATTGCTTCTGGCTGCCCAAGATCTCATCTCTTGAAGATGACTTACCTATGGGCCGGTTTTCATCAAAGGAAGGTGATTCATGGATGTCATGAGGATCATCTCTGGAAGGAGAAACAAAGCCCTCACTGCCACTGCGCACTGACCTTCCTGGAGTCTCACTTCCAGGGGCAGATAGGCTGAAACCTGGTGACCCTCCAGGCCATGGAATGGCCACTGAAACATGGTGGCAGTAGAACTCCTCACATGACTGCTTTCTATCTTTCCAGACAGATTTTGTTGATGGATGCAAGATCCCAGAGTTCCAAACATACACTCGTGAGTCCTCACTGGCACTGACAATCACCTCTCCATTTCCACAAAACGATGCAGAGATCTGGCTATTGACATTTCGCAAGCCTGCCAAAAAATGCACTTGTAAAGTACCTGAATGCATCTAGGTCATGGAAACCGACAGCTCTCCAACTGCATACCACTTCAAATATATTCTCCAGAACTCCAAAATAATCAAGGTTTCAAAACATCATGTTGAACCGGATGGAAGCCTGATTGTCACTTTGGGTTCCTACCAACATTATCATGTCACTGCAAGATGCATGGTTAACATATGGACAAGATCAAGTATCTGAATCTGCTGAAGGTGTTAGGAGCAGATAGAGACTAGACAGAGCGAAAGAGAACTTATCCTTGTCCTAGAGACAACAATAGAATCAACTCAGGTCAGTCCACTATAACCCTTCTCAAAAGTTGTGAATGTGGCACACCTTTATATTTAGAGATCATCTCCAATTCATCATATACACGGATGCGAGAATCATTTGAAGTCACCAAAACTTTGCTGGGATTGCCTGGCATGCACTGCTCACCACCAGCAAAATTCTAATAGTCTTAATTAGAGATCCTAAGAACATTCTGAGCTGCGAGATGAATGAAAACAGGTAAGTATTGTCCTCAGCAAGGCCACAGAAAAGTAAGAAATCACTCGGGATCTGTGATAGCTTATCTAAAAACCATGAATTCCTCAGAAATTGTCTAATACAAACAAATATTTTGACTATGCAAGTAACTAAAATGTATAATCATGGAAGGCCAGATGGTGCTCAGAAGGTACCTACCTGAAGCCCCGTTATCTTCTTGCCACGAGCTTTTTTCTTTCGGTCATTACGAACATCTATATGGGCCTCCAGCTGCAGCTTGTTCCCTGGCCAAATTGGAAAACAAGCTACTTTGTGAGGTGTCAAAATGCAGATAGGGAGAATCTACGGTGTGATTGTTAAGCATTAAGTTCATTCCAATGATTTGGCAAAGAAGCATACTTGCAATTTTACAATAGACCGGATAACTATTACTGCAAGGCTGAAATTTAAAGAACTGATAGGATGACTTCAAACCTGCAGTGTTGAAGTAACGACAGGTTCCCTTGTAAGAACCCACAATTGCTCTCTATAAAGCCACTTCACTTAGTCAGATCAAGTTTAAAATCTAAGTTTGCAAAATAAGTTTCCACCTCCCCATAATTGTCTAAGGAATTCACACGAAAGTTTAGGCTGCTACTTCTGATCCAACTTGCTGAGTTGTGTTAAACAATCTATTAATTGTCCAAAGAGAGAAAGTGGGGAAAAAAAGGGAGAATCTAACTGATAAATAACAATGCAAAAACAGAGGCATGACCACCTACCTTGCCATCAGGGGTATAGCACACAGCTGTTACCATCTCACCCAAATCTGTCCAGTCAACAACTTGATGGTCGGCAATACTCCATATTCGAACTTTATCATCAAGCGCCCCACTGAGGAAGTAAAATTCATCAACTGGATTGAACTGTATGCATGTCACTGTAGAGAGGTTTCACACAACCCACAACCATGGTGAACAATTGAGTTACAGCTAAAGAGTAAGAGTCCACTGAGGAAATCTGTCATAGTGCCCTTGCCATAACAGCCATCAAATCTTTGGTTCCAGATTGCAATGAGACACCTGTGAAAAGACATATTCCTACCTTTTTTCATGCCCACCAACACTTACTGTGAGTTCAGAGTTTTCTTGAACCCCCCTGTCAAGACAGCATGATGTTTCTAATCTCATTTATTTTTTGTCCTTACAACTGGATCCTGGTCCTCACAAGAAGGTTTTCCTTTGACCAAATAAGTGCCTGCTATACATATCATCAGCCAATGAGAATGCTCAACATTACACCATAATGATTGAACATTGAAGAGTAAAATGGGAACATAAGGTTTGCTCACCATAGTCATTATGTGAGAAGGTACGCAAACAGCCCTCATAGGAAATATGCCACAGTCGAACTGTTTTGTCCATTGACGATGAGAGCAGAAACTGATCAACACACACATATATCACCAATTATGACCAGAATAGTGTACAAACTGACTGCAGTGGGCATCAGTTCAAACATTCCTACTTATGTTCTTGCATTGTACCACAAACTTAAAAAACCACCAACAACATTTCGTTGGGTGTGCTGCTAACTCTCCCACACTCTCCAGCCAAAATGCGGCACCCAAAAAAAACTACAAAGTCCTGTTTCAATGTGACACTGTACCTGAGTGCGTGACCAGGATAAGTCCAGAACATCCTCAGTATGCCCACGGAAAGAGCACACGGCTTTGTTTGAAAGCCAGAAAAGCTTGGGGTGTGGAACCTTATTACTGAGGTCACCAGACCTCCTTTTCCCTGAGGAAGTTTTCCCAGGCTTAAATCCCGACACTGTTTCTGATCTCCCATTCTCTAGAATGCCACCCCTCCCCCTACCAGTCTTGTCTGCACCAAACCCAACACATCCACCAACTAAACATGAAGATTCTGAAGACACCAAGTGCCTGAACACTATCTGACTCCAATAATTTGAAAAACTCAGCCTTTGTGACTGCAGTCACCAAGATTGGAACAACTCAAACTGCCACAAAGAGAAATTAAGTGGTAATTCCCCCAGTGTGTGAACAAAATAATGTCAAATATTTGAGAAAACTTGCCTGAATCTGCAATTGAGGGATGGTCAATAACCTCCCAAACATGGACAACCTTGTCTTGTCCTGCACTAGCAAGGTAGCGTCCATCAGGACTGAACTTCATTGTCCAGATCGCACCCTGGTGTGCTTCAATTTCTTGGCCCAAGTGAAGCTCAGAGAGCTGCTTATAACTCTTATGGTGCAACCGCACTTTGATCCGTTGAGGCTTCTTCCATGTTGGTGCAGAGTCAGAGTTTTCATCAGTAGCAGACCCAGAGCGCAAACCTCCTCTGGAAGACGCATCCCTGTCATCACCATCCCTATGGGAACTCTCTGCATCATGACCCTTAGAAGATCCCTCTCGATCTTGTCGTCCCTTGGATGAACCCTCCCTCTCATCACTTCCACTCTGATAGCCCCCATCCCTTTGCTTTCCCGATTTGTTTCTTAAGCCACTAGGTAGAAGTGCACCCTTGATGTTTTTGAGCCAACCCTTCTTTTTAACAACTGCCACATGCCCAGTCTGCACCTCTTGTTCAGATTTCAGGTCACCCAAATGTCTGTCAGCCTCTCTCTCCCGTCTCTTCAACTCTTGCGTAACAGGATAGAGTCCCAGAGAGCTCTCAAACTCTTCCAATGTCAACTCCTTTCCTGTGTCTACATCTTTGAACTTCTCTAGAGTGCCATCTGTCCCAAACTCATCCACAACAAACTCCTTTCCACTGTCCAGGTCCCTTATTCGGTATACAGCACCCTTAGAGCCCTCATCCTGCATTAAGATTCCATTCCCACTGATAGTTTCCACCCCAGGATCTCCATCAGAGACCTGCAAACCTTCAGCAAACTCATCAAGGGAACTGGACTTCTGGTGCTGATGTGTTGGCTCCAATTCTTGTGAAGCGTCATTCCACACTTTACTCCCCTTGCGCAAAGGCGATGGGCTGCTTTTGTAACTCATTCGTGCCCTGGTTCCAACTTCTCCACAGCTAGGAATCCCTTCTGGGGTTATCCCTGAAGTCCTACTCAGTGAATCTCCCTCGTTGTGCTCTGCAATGCTTTGAGAACCCTGGCAAAAGTACCCTTCACTAGAATCCTGAAGTGGCCCTGATAGAGACACTGCACAGGTTTGAGTATCTCCCATCATTGAGACTAATTTATCTGATAAACTCCTCTCTTTTTTATCAGCCCCATTACTCTCTGCAAGGTGTTCTACTGAAGACAGTTTAAACTCAGGCGAAGGACCTGCACCATTTGTGTGTGCATCTTCGTTTGTGCAGACACCATTCTGAGGCTGGCCTGTCTTAATCCTATGCTCCTGCACAATTCACAATTGTCGACCACATTGAGTTCTAGCCTGCTTCTACCTCTTCTCTGGCTTAATAGGATAGACCCGGGACTGTTATCCACTTTGTGAAAATTTTCTCTTTTTATCTTGCGCATGTCCAATCGCTGGAAATCCAGACCGTGAACAGCCTCTCCCTAACAGACAATTTCTCTTCACACCAATACAGCATGGGGAACCAAGAAAAGAAAGGATAGCAATCACATCACTGCAAAGAAAAGATAAATGGCTCTTCCATGAATATGGAAGCAAAATTGTTTGTATCCCTAAGATGCAATAGGTGCAAAAGACATTTCAAATTTGAAAGCTGCTTTTTACATACATTCTCAAGGGTGATATCTCTTCCAACTGTTAGTCTCTCTGCTGCATCAGAGTCCTTAATCTCAGGTTCAGGACGGGACATAGATTTTGACAAAGAACCAAATCCATGACCAAATCTATGCTCCCCTCTGAGGTTTTTGAATCCCATTTGCTGGAAGAAGCGTTGTCGCCTGTCCTGGATGCTCCCAGGGTTATCCTTCCATACAGCGAATTTGGAATTGAGGTTGGAAGAGGAGGACCAAAGTGGAGGCCGCTCTTGACCACTGACAGTAGCCGCCATCATGGCAGGACGATTTTGCACTTTTTTTCGGTGGTTGTAGTCGCCACGTCCTCCCTGCTGCTCGTCGTCTAAGCTGTCAGAACTTGAAGCTGATGTTAAGTCTTCCTTAGATTCATGGTATTCATCATACTGATCGGAGACTTCACCCTCCATGCTCCTACCAAGGTCGCTGAAAACGTGAACGCAGCTGCCGACGACCACATGCTATTCTGAAAGTAACAGAAACGCCAATAACGTTCCAGGGAGTCATAATATCTCCTAGGCGGATCCCCCCTCCTGTCTTCTGTGTTCAGTCCAACACTCCGGCGAATTCCAATACATCTAGAACACGGCAGGCAAGGCCCCGGACCGATCTGCAAAGTAGCCGCAGTGACAAACCCTAGAGCTTCCACATCCGAGCATCGTCCTTCCTCCAATTTCCTCAAACGAAAACAGGTACAAACCTGTAGAGTTCCTCGCTATCTCATCCTTACAAACAATGCGCCAAACCCGCCGCTACTGCACCATCTCTTACACGGCAAATCGGAACTACTTACACGCCACGGATCCATTGCTGAAGATGTAAAGCATGCCGCACTCAATCGCTCGCTCCAAGATCCAACAAGAAACCAGTCAGCCGCTCCCTTCCCCTCCCCTAGGCTGAACCTGCCAAAAGAACTCATGCATACTAACCTGGTGAATGAATGCACATCTCACAGCAACGCTCCAAACCCCGCGCGGTGCTCACCACCACGAAACACAACACTCATGCTACCCTACTTCTGATCCGAAAACCGCATAGCATTAAACCCCTGGCCCCGGAGCCCTCGCACAACCTCGACCGCCAGTACTTCAAAAACTCGCCTATCCATCATCCTCACCGATCTGTAAACCGTTTCTTCAACTCCCTGATCCAGATCTGCCTGCCCGCTTCCAAGATCTCTTTCAATTGGAATCATTGCGCCATGATCCACATTACGACGAGCAGCAACAGCGATGACGAAAAATGGAGCCAAATCCACCCGTACCGCGACCACGACCACAACACCATGATCATCCCTCTGTTTTTTTTGCTCTCCCTCTTCCACTTCTTTCTTCTGCCTCGCTAATAAATCCCCCGCTGCATCCCCCGCCCAAAAAAAAAAGATCAAGAAACCACAGCTTGTTTATTTCATCCCTCCGCCCCGTTTTCTTTCGTCTTCACGCCGCTGTTGTTGCGCATCCGCAACATGTCTTTTGCTGGATTTTCCAAGGGCTTAACACCACCATCGCTGTCCGTTTGTGTGCGCACACCACACACAAACCCCTCTCTCTCTCTCTCTTCTCTATCGCTCTCTTCGTTTCGGCACAGGAGCAGGACATGGCATTCCGCCCAGGAATGGTCGGTAAGGTAAGGCATATGATGCCCCTCCAACACGGATGAGAAATCACACTCTACGGGTCTACCGTGTCAAAAGTCCGAGGCGACGGCGCCGACACTGATGGATGAGAAATCATTGATTAGTAAAGAATACAAATTCTGTGGATGAACCTATTGATTTGGATGCAACATTATGTTCGGATGCCTCTGTTGCGACGAGTTATATGGATGAGAAGTCGTCTTTGGATGCAAACTGCAGCAGTTTCTCATCCTCCTAGACTGCGCAAACAGTTCATAACTACATTTCGTATTATGATTATTATTATTTGTTGTCTCGCTTTCAACGTTCCCACAATTTCAAATCCAAGAGTTTCTATGCGTACTACTACCTGTCATCCGTTTCCCGGTTTTTTTTTTTTTTTTGGTTTTGGGTGGGGGCTCATTTTAGGGGAATCAAAAAAATCTGGAAAATTAAATAGGACCATTATTCTGGGGCTCTAGTGACCCAGTGATTTTTTTTCAATTTTTTGATATCAAAAAATTGGCTTATATTTCCAAAAATGTCGCAAACTTACACAAAAGAAAACCACATTTAAATATATATTTTTAAAAGTTTCCCATATTTGTTGCCACCAAAAAAACCACACAAAATTTGTGGAAACAAATCAATGCAAGTCTGGCCTGGGTTTTTGCCCGGGTTTGTTTTTCCTTGGTACTTATGTGAGGGTTTAAAAAACAGCGCATCAAGATCCTACGCTGTAAAGAAAAAAGAAAAACAAGGTATTAAGTATTGTTCAACCCGTTATAGGTAATTAATGTGTGCAAATGGTTTTTCCTCTGACAAAAATTGTCATTTTTTTCGCAAAAGAATTGAGAAGTTCTTGTTTTTCTTGTGTAAATTCAACCAACTTTGCTAATTTTTCGAAAAAAAATCGCCAAATTTTCGATACTTAGAAATTGAAACAAAAAAACTAAACGCATCGGATCACTTGTTTTTTAAAATATATATATAAAAGGATCTGAGAAGCTACTAAGTGGTAATTTCTTCTATTTAATTATTCAACCAGCAAGACTACAAGTTCGATGTCAAAAGTTATGCCTGACTGCGTTCGACTTTTTGGACTGTGTGTTTGCTGGCATTGCTCTGCAACTGCCACAACACACTGCCTTCAACTTCAATTCTGTTTGCTGGCATCGCTTGGAAACGGTTTGTCACCCCACCATAAAGCACTCCCACAAAATTTCTAGTGTATGTGGAGGGCACCTAATATCCATGAATTTTCCTCCTAAACTTCGAGAGGGATATTATGCCTGCTCCTCAAGTGTGGGAGGGAAATTATGCCTACTTCTTGTAGGTGTAAGAACGTTCCCACTATTGAGGAGTAGGCATAAGAACCCTCCCATTTATGCACCTCACGATATACATACATTCAGTTCATGATATTTTTGTGTCTCGTGCTTTATGATTGATAAAGCCCATGGGTGGGGGGGAGGGGGGGGGACATTCACTAAAATGCGAGGCCGGACTTGGCTATTCCCTCATCCTGGGCCCATTATTTTGTGAATGCCCCCACCCCAGGGCTTTACCCTATGCATAAAGGTCTCACAGTGGGGGAAGATTATCTCATTTTCTTGACCAAGTGATCACAAAATTGTAATTGTGACCGGAATGTGTCTGTTTGAACATGACTTCTCTTTTCAAATTGTTGAATCTGCCACCCCAGACCTTAATGTTGTGGAATGCTCTCACCCTTGCCCATTATGTTGGGTTTGTCACCTTAGCTTCAACTACCTTGTTGGCACCTTACCCAACATAATAAGCATTCCATTATATGCTTATAATGGACTTGACCATTCCATAGTACATAAAGGCTTGGCTATAAATTTCTCTCAATCCTTTAACTAACATCAGGAATAGTGAAAGGGCCATTGCAAGGTTACAAATCTTTTATCAAAGGTGGGTAAGAAGAGTCAATTGCAAAGCTTATGTATAGGGGAATCACTCTTGTTGTCTTAGTTCAACGTTTGCACATGAATTGAATCATTCATTTTGAATCATGGTAAATCATTTGCTATCTAATTACATTTTGTATTCATCACAATTTTTTTAAATGGATGTATAAAAATTTACTGTATTTCACATTTATATTTGAATTAAAGATTAAATCAGAATGTTCATATATACAAAGTCTAGATTCCATGTAGATCTTTATATTTAAAAAATTTAATCTTTAAACTTGTACATTTATATAAATTTAAATTTATGTTTTTCCCTTAGTTTGTTCATCACTAGACAAGTTTTTTTATTACTAATGTTCATGATGCCACAATAACAAAACCTCAAAAAAAAAATCCTTAAATTTTATTTTTTTTAATCTCTTGATGTACAAGAAATGTAAATCCTAGATAGATTTTTTTTTAAATGTTTTTGGAAATGTTATTATTATTATTATTGTTTCCATGATTTAACCTTTATTTTTAGCCTTGTTTTGTTATAAGTTTATGTCTAAGTATTTAGGGATGAATTTTTTAATTATTAAAAAAATTAAAACATTAATAATCGTGATCTCATAGTAATGACATCGATGAATTATTATTATTATTATTTTCAATTTTGTGGTGTTGTTCAAATGGTAATCATTGATAAGAAGATTTAATTATGTTCTGGCTACAAGATATATATATATAAATTTAAAGTAACTATTTATAGTTCAAACATTGAAATTATTAATCATTATTCATTATGAATAATTTTTTTCTTTTTTTTTCAAATTTTTGATTTCAAAGTTTTAACAAAAATTCATTAAACTTGCATTAATCTCAAAGGGGGTCATTAGGTGTTAAAGTTCTAAACCATGTGCAGTAAACAAGACTTTTTTTGGAATGTATTAGATTATAGTTTAAACTATTGTTTTTCACCCTATTATTACATTCTTTTTTTTAAATACACATATTTAAACCAACATATATTAAATATAATTTTTAATTATTACATAATTTATATTAATTATAAATATTTTAAGAAATAATTAGTACCATATTTTAGAAGTAATTAAATTATGCCTTTTACCCAAAAACTAATATGTAACACTTCATATTTTCACTCACATATTTATTTATCTTTTAAAGGAATGACCCCCCTTGAAAAATTTCTTTGAATTTTCATTATTTAAAAACAATTCCCCCAAAAAACACACCAACTTGTAAAACTTTGCCACCAAAGATAAAAACAAAAAATATTGTTGACTAGCATGAGGGGGGGGGGGGATTCAACTATTTAATGCTAGAATATCACCAAATTATGTTTCTTTTATTTTTACAAAGCTAAAATGTATTGCGACATTATTATAAAATATATATACATAATATGTTGTGATATTTTTTTCAAAGTTGTCTAATTAATTATTTTTACTAGTTTATAACTAATGTTGTTAAACAAATATGATGTTGAAAAAAAATGGTTATATTTATTTTTTAATTATTTTTTCTTCTAGTGGCCAATTTTTGCCCATTTAAATGGGGGGGTGGGGGGGGAACATCAACAATGAATTTTCCCAAAAAATTCAAATTTTATCAAATTTGATATTGATATTTTTTCAAGGTAATATTGAAAGATTTAAACAATTTTGCAACTCCATAACTCTTATATAGGCAAATGTGGGTAAAACTACCTATAGGTGATTACAATTTGAATAACATCGCAAAATTATTTTTTTGAATTGTTCATAATCATATTGAAGAGACAAAAACTTAAAATTCTTCAAAAATTGAGCATATATTTTACACAACAAAAATATCTTTGTTAAAGATTTAATGCAAGCACTCTTGAATTCACATTAAAACAAATCCCATTTATGAAGATTATAAATGATTTTTTTTTACTTGTAATTTTTTTTGTTTTATTCATAACATGTTATTTTAAGTTTTCTTTGAACCCTTCAAATTGTATAATTATAAATTATAATTATTTTCATGAATAGATTATTGAATAAGCTTCAAGATCATGTTTTCATTTGTAGAATTTGAATAAATTTTGAATAAATAATTTTATGTTAAGGTTTGAATTTCTTAAATAGTTTCATGTCGAAGATAATAAAGTTAAACTTTCTTTTTATGTTATCAAAATCTTGAAGTGGTTTGGTGGTGAAGGTCTTGGTGCATCTCTATGAAGTCTTGGGTTCAAACCTTGATGAATGCATGCATTAATGTATGCAATGTGTATATACATTGATGTATCATGTATAAATATGGTCTACAAAACATGTACAATGATGGTGAGTATTTTCAAAATATTTTGTTTAAAAAATCCAAACCAAACACAAGAAGGTTTAATTTGAGTGCAAGAAGGGAATCACTCAAATTATGTTAATTAAAAGTTGAAGAAATCAAATTTTTGTTTTAAAAATGTGAAAATGAAATTACCCTGAACATATATATCCAAAGAATGCCTTGACCATGAGGGTCTATTAGGTCTCATGAGACTTACTCTTGCATTTTTAATACAACTTTAGGGTGATCGCATTTGAAAATTATTTCAATGAAATCTTCCTTATACTTTGAATACAAATAAACTCATGATGAACCAAGCTTGGTTTCAAGTGGTCATATTCCACTAATCTACACGTTGGCAAATGAAATTTGGGGAGTGGGAAAGAAATTGAATGAAATCCAACTTAAAGCAAAAGAAAGGTCATATGACAACTTTCGTACTTGTTCATGTCAATTATGGCCACAAGCAACTCAACTAGGCCCTTGGTTGTGTCCAACATAATTGAGTCAAGTAAGACATGCTAGGAAGCATCATCTAAATGCACCCATGAAATGAATGGCATCTATGCTTATAAATAGTGATTTTCATTCTAGACAAAACATTATTTAGGAAAACTTCCTCATAGTTAGATCAACATTAACGGTTTGTTCAAATTGTTCATTCACCTTTTGCTAGTGTATGTTCTAGATTCCTTCATAGTTGTCCACAAACTCTTCCTCCCCTTGCATGTTTGTAGGAGAAACATATAAAATTTTATCGCCTTTTTTGTACCCAATATGGAACATTTGTTCCATCTTAAGCATGTCAATTTTCAAGGCTATCAAGGTTGATATCTATGCATGTTGAATTGGAATGAACTTGTTTTTTTACGTTCAACAAAATTCAATGACCCACATAAACTTATAGTTGCTCTTAAGAAATATGTGTGTGATGCCTCAATTTCCTATGTCCTTCACCTAGAGGGTGAAAAAGTTTTGAGCTCCACCAAAGGTAAACCAAGTTTATCTCCTATGTTGGATTGGGATTCACATAACCATGATTGTATCAATTTCTCTTATTCACAAGTGGACACTACCTCAATGAAACATAACTTGGGCTTAGATATTATGGGTCCATAAAACCTAATGGATTCACATGCATTTGCAAAAGTGTTTGAAACACAATATGGAGATCGCATTTGACATACTAAATGTTGCCCCCCTTCATCACATGTTCAATTTTTGCATTACATAAGACAACCTTGCAACCTTGTAAAATTCAAATCATATCAAAGAAAACTTTCAAGTTGTTGTTCTTACCCTTTACTACTATGGTTGTTTGCTCAATATATTGGTGGCATTCTTCAAATTCATAAGTTTTAATTGTTTAATCTAATGACATCAGTTGATGTGTTGGGGGTTCCAAGTGAAAGTACACTTTTGAAAAACCAAGTGTGCTTAAAACTTGGCCTATGCAAGAAAGCATTAATCTATCCCAAGACGGGATTGCATCTTTAAAAGAAGCAAGCTTTCAATTTAATAAATAGCGAAAGGTTGCACCAAGTAGTTTATTTGGTGGTGAAAATTCAAATCCTATCAATCCACCATTAGATGCAACAACATGGCCTTATGTTCGTAACAATAAAAAGGTTTGGCACAACCACCCTTTCAAATGTCGATGCAATATGTCAACAAATGGGAGTTCGTTCATCTTCTTGAAACATTTCCCTTATGGATTCTAGAGGTTCTTCCACCATGGTATGGTAAAATATATAGTTTGGTGGTTGTCCCTAAATAGTAAGGAATATGATGTAACAATAGGTAACTTTTTAGCTTGTACATGTTTTGATTTTGTGTCAATGATGGCTAGGTCTTTAGGTAAGCAAGGGACTTGGATTCCTTGTAAACACATATATTATATTTTTCAACATGTGATGTTTTGCAGAGATGCCAAAGAATTCATTCATCATCCTACATGGAGTGAAAATGAAGTTCACTTTTTATTATTTAATGCCATGACCATAAAATAGGCCCATGTTTTCTTGTGAAAATATGAAATGATTCATGATGGGTATACATAGTCATCAAAGGCTATCTATGTAGTAGCACTTTGAATTAACTATACATATTATCTTTTATTGTGAGGAATGAAATGTTTGCTTGTTATCATATATTAATTTTTGTTCAATCTATAAATTTTTTATTGCTTTGGTCAAATATCATATGTTTGTTATTATGAATTGATGAATTGGTGTTTTGTATGATGTCTAGTGATATCATTCAACACTTTCAACCATAAATGAAAAATTAATGTTGTAATGAATAGGTGAAAACAACTAATGAAAGTAGCTTTCACCTAGGTCATTTGTAAACTCTATCAACATTGAATCATCATAGAAATAAATAAATTATAAGTTGCCAAATGATAACAAAAATTATATTGTTTTCCCATGTAAGTGTTATGTTTACTTTCCAATGTGGTATGTAATATACTTGTAGGCCTATGATCATGTTTAGAATTCCACTTTTGTGTTTGATTTGGCAAGAATATTCAACAATGGCATGGAATATTATTGTGATTGGGTAGGAATTTCCCCATGAATATTATGTTTGGCTCATTTGCCTACATTCACCTACTCATTGCTCACACTCACATGCTTAAATCTCATAATGTCATTGTTCAAAATTGACAAAATCACATATTGAGTTTTTTTAGTTTAAAAAACAGACCAAAAAAAGTCCAATTGTAATTTTATGCTTAGCTACAAACTTTTTTTCCTACAACCCTTCCAATGTTACAACAAAAATTCAATTTAGCTTAGTACCAAAATTAGATTAAATTTTTTGTGTTTCAAAAAAACTTATTTATAACATGTAAGAATTCAAATTCAAAACACAACAAAACACAATCATGTTTCTAGTATGTGTTTATAATATCAAAACTTAAAGATGAGACTTTAGAAGCACACCATTGGGATAAGCCTCCCAAACACAAAATATTGAAACCTTGTTCACACTAATTATGTTCTATCAACACAAAACGAACTATAGAAAAATACTATCTTGCAATTATATTTGACAATTATCTAACTTAATATAAGCAATATTACTAGATTCAATTTTGTTTGTCTTATAACTAATAAACGAATGTTCTTATTATATGAAATTTTCATCTAAATTTTGATGATCAATATCCATTGAACAAGATGTCACAGTTTAAAATGTGGATGTTTATAATGACATGGGCATTAATTCAATTTTAAGCATGCTTTCAATTAATTTAAAATTTGTAAAATGTCCAAACATCAACTATGAGACAACATGGAATATTAGTTTAAATTTAATGTAGGGACTAATGTTAACAACATGGAAATCAATGTGTCCATATAAAGCATGTACATATGTAATCAAATTACTTCATAGTCCACCTAAGTCATGTTTGTGTGACATATATATATCAATGGATATGATATCATGGCAATATGCATGAGTATTTCATGTCTGAGTGGAATTTAATTTTTATGGATTCAGTTATTGTTATATCTAGGTGCAAGTAGTTGGTTAGGAATTTTTGTTAGTTGTTGTCTTATGTTTGACATTGAACCAATGGAATTCAAATAGATTGATCTCATTTATCTTATGAAAACATCAAAATGTCATGCAAATGCTACGTATTTTTCTTGATGTGTATGATGTATCAAGTGTTATTATAATCACAATGAAATCACATCATAGTCATATATAACTTTGAATGGTAAGAAGTGTGCTATTTAAAATATTGTCCTACAAGGCATGAAAAATCTATGGTGTCCAAACACCAAGTTGTGTGAATGGATTTGAAACTAGATCCACTTAACAACATGGTGTTTTATTGAACACATAGATTCTAGTATTTATGCCAATTGAACCTAGTTGATTGGACCATTTATAATGTCATGTTCAACTTGTATTGCAAGTAAACAATCCAATATTGGAAATTACATGCTTCATAACACTCAATATATTTTTTAAATCCATTTATGTTTTTTTGTTTCTTGGGAATGGTGGTCCATTCACTCATCACGTTTGGTTAAATAATAATTGTGTGCACCTAAACAAGTAGCCATGTGTTAATATTTCATTTGTGCTCTTTTAAGAACACTAGTTGACACAATATACAAAGGCATTAAATGAATGAAAAAAATCAAAATTTTCATTCTTCAAATCATTATATTTGTCAACAAATGGCCATGTACCAAATAAAACATACACTATTATCAAGTGCATCATCCATCCTTAAGCTACTTTGCAAAGTTTGACTAGCCAAAAGTGCATCCTTCTTAGATAATTCAACTGCACCTATAAGTGATCTCCTAGTACCTTATACATCTACAAATTATATTGGGGCTTGAAGACTAGGCACATTGCCATGTGTGTCAATGTAGTGATCATAGGTACTTGGCACAACATATTGATCAAACACCTTCCACCAAGGTGTTTTGGGCTTACTCCAAAAAATAATTGTTGAATTTATGAAGGGTTTTAAGTGAATCAAAATCATGTATAAATCTTGAAAATTAGTTCAAGTTTAAATCTAATATCATCTTGTTTATAAATTGAGTTACTTCTATTGTCAATCCTGTTCGTCACCCATTGACAACAAACTAAAATAGTGGGCAAAAAAATTAGATCATAATCCAAGTGCAATATACAACAAGTGTTTGAATATATTTCATGTTTGAACCTTTGTCATGCCCGTACATGGCCTCATACATGATGGCCAGTTACGGGCATGCCCATCATGCCTTTTAGGGTTAATGTGCACTTTTAAGGTTAATGTACGGTCTTAGGTCAATGTACGCTATTAGGTACTTAGGGTTTCAGTTTGTTGGCAGCTGTATAAAAGGTCAAGCCCTTCCTTTCTCTTTTTAGTTTTTCTAGAATTCTTTTGTTAAGATAATTTCCTCCATAATCAGATTGGATTTCTAAATGCTCACAACGGCCATTGCATGGCCACCCTCTACATACACTACATGTTCATTCCTTTTTTATAATTCAATTCTAGAAAAACTCTACTTTCTATTATTTCATGTTGAAAGTGACAGATTTCTTATGCCTTTGAGTTCTTGAATTGTTGCTACTAGTGTTGCTACTGCTGGTGTTGTTGCTGTTGCCGGAGGGAGCTTGCATTATTACATTTTTGCCAACCAACAGAGTTGAGATCCTGGAGTAGGTTTCAAAACTCTCTCTCCTTTATTTCTTTCTCACATTCTTTTTCTCTCTTGAAGCTATCAAGTAAAAAGAAAATCAAAAATTTCAGCGATGGCGCTCGCCATTGTTGCAGAGTAGCGTAGCGCTGCACACCATCGTTGCTTAGTAACGCAACTCCGCCCACCATTGCTATCCAGCAACGTCGTTGCAACGTGAACTATAGCCCACAATGCCAATTACAGTGCCACCACAACATGAGCTGCAACGCCGCGAGCTTGCAACGTCACGACTTGCAGCTTTTGCAACATTGCGAGTTGTAGCGCTTACACCATCGCAACCTGCAGCTTTTGCAGCATCGTGAGTTATAGCGCTTGCACTGTCGTGAGTTATAATGTTGCATTGTCGTTGATCATCGCTGCAGAGTCCATGGGCACTCTACAGTGCTGTGACCTTCGATGTCGCGTTGCCCATTTCATGCCACCCGCCATCGCTGCAATGCAGTGGGTTATAGAGGCGCGGATGCAATCACGTCACCATTGCTACAACAACGCTCGACCTTTGTCCATTCGACGATTCGTTGGACTTTTGTCGAACATCCATTTAACGTTCGTCCAACGTCCGTTCAACTTTCGTCCAACTTTTATCAAACGTTCGTTAGACTTTCACCTGACTTTCATGCCATCAAGCATCTACAACACCACCATCATCTAGTACAACTCCTACCAGGAATTTAGGTTCATGTTACATTACATCAACGGTACATCATAGTCCATTTGGAAGGGTTCACCAATGGGGTACGCTTGTTACCGTACCTATTTTCACACCATCACCGTATATTCCGCTATAAGCCGTCACCTTTACACCCATATACACCATGGAGGTCAGCAGTTCCTTTGGGAGAATTGAGAAATTTAGCGAAAGGCTAGGTATTATTTCTTTAACGAAGTTCAAGGGAACTTTTTCAACTATGGTCTATGAATTGGAGTTCAAGTATGGTGTTAATTACACCGAGGCATTCACATTCAAACAACTGGCCCGTTATGTGCACTATGAGGCATTGGATGTCTACGAGCATTAGATGTTCAACAAATTTGAGTGTCACCCAGATCCCCAAGCCAGCTTATGCCATAGCCATTGCCACCACCTCTCAAGCTGCACTACAAACTACCATTGCACGTCATGGGATTGTGCCCAATAATCCAGATCCAGTACCTACTTCAGTAAACTTTTCTTTTCAACAACTCATTGCTACTACCGCAAACATTCCTCCCACCATCGATGCACAAGCTTTTGCTGATCTAGTGGGAATTCTTTCGAGTTCTTGAATTGGAATTTTCGGTTAAGAGTTCTAAAAAAATTCTACAGCTTGCCACTTTCTTTCAACAAAAGGATGAAACCCTCAAAATGTTCTATAGGAGGTTTCTCAAGCTTAAAAAGGATATTCATAGCATCACAGACCTGGAAGCTGCCCATCAGTATCTTTGTTCATTAGAAGGTATTATGACACTCCATGCGCAGGTTTTGCAACCAAATTTTGCAGAATTTAGAGACTCATACACTTTGCTCGATGTGTACAACATTTCTAAAAAGCTGGAACTCGCTCATGCACACTATGAGGATAGTACTATGAGGCTTCCCTCACATTCAAGACCTCAGCCTCCACTAGCTGCGCCAACTAGATCATCACATTCTTTTTCAAGGGCTAAAGTAGTGCACTCGACTACACCCATCTTACCTTCTTGCAGCTACAATGGCAATCATGCCCACAAAGCAAGTGAGTGCAACATTCCTTCCGAAGATCTCTTTTGTGATTATTGTGGGAAAGAGGGACATCAAGAAGTTGTTTGTTTTGCCAAGTTCCTGGAAAGGAAGCAACTTTGATTACCATGGCAAAATATGCCAACATTTTCCATAGCCGCTCAACCAAAAGCCAAGGCATCTCAACCTTCCACTTAAGCTCTCCCCACTAAGGGTAATTCCAGAAAAAATGCTAAAAAGAAGGAGCACAATGTTAATAAGAGGAAGGTCCTTCAAGCCCATGCCATTTAAATTCAAACCCTGCAAAATGAACTCGAATCATTGAGGGCCCAACTTGCTAATCTAAAAGGCAAGTCTTCCCAACCAACTAGTCATGCCCAACATGTACAAGGTTCAAGATCACAAGAGGGACCTCTTAGGTCGTTCTATGGCCTCCCACACGATGCCATGGTTGGGAAGTATGTTCTTTCCAATACACACAATTATAGTCTCACACCAGAATTTGCTACTTCTTTCTACCTTTCCTATGTTGCGGCACAAAAGGCTAATGTGCCACCTAGAGTTTTTGCCACTAGGTAGGTAATTCAGACTAATGGACTCACATTTGGTTCAAGTCCTATTACCAAAACTAGAGGAACTTGAGCAGTCATGCCATAATCTTTTCATCCTCTCAACACGAAAACAGAACACACCTTGTTGATGAAGGGGGAGGAGACTATTACACCACAAGTTGTTAAGGCATCAAATTCCCATGTCCCAAGAGTACATGTACATAAAGAAAACACATAATTTTCCACTGATTAGCTTATGGAATGCCAACTTCAAATGTGTGAAGTGGCGTAAAAGCTTGTGAGTACACCGTTGTTTAATTTTCAAGATTTGAAGCTAAGCACCAGGGACATAATTGCAATACTAAAAAATACCATGAACACTACATCAAGTCCTTTACTAATCCCTGATCCACATGCTACAGAGGTCCCATCCAACACTTTGGAGAAACATTCGATTGGCTCATGTGTTGCAAATGTCGTTCGTAATTTGGTCGCTAATTTAAGTATGGCTAAACTAGTGGGCTTTTTTACCTCTGATTCTACATTCACATATCAGAAGGCAATTAAAAACACCTCACTTGTGGATTTATTACTCAGCAAAGGTGTTATGGATAGCCATTCTTTCCACAAAGTCTTTCACTCATTTCTGAAGGTGGTGCCTAGTGAGAGAACTTCCATCGCCATCGGAGTTGCCATTGTCAACAATATTGGGTCAGCAATCCAAGTGGGAGGACATACACCCAAAGTGGTATTTCTTGATACATGTGCCCAACCAATGATTCTTGGAGTTCAATTCGCCAAGAAGATGGGCATGTTTGACTCCAAACTATGGAAATCTATGTGGCGGATTCACACCGCTAGTGAGAGCATAAAGGAGGTACTTGGGGAAAACTCGGATTTGATTGCACTTAACTTCAATGAAGGTACAGATCAGGAACTTTGCTTACAAGTCAAATGTTTAATCACCAATGCCACCAATTATGATGTGCTCATTGGGCAAGAAGCCCTGTTTCCACCAAGCTTCACAATTAACAACTGATTCGAGCATGTGTACTACCAAATGGATTGGGAAACTGATGGCCACCACTTGGGATACATGCCCCTTGATTTACATGGGAACCATAATCCTATGGCTCACCATTGTATGTTCAAGGAAACATACACTATTTCTTACATCCAACAAGCTAGCCATGAGTGGATAGACGGAGATGAAGAGGAAATAGCTTACGCCCAAGCTATTAAAAGCTTGAGGGTGGTTCCTACTGACATTCAACATGGACCAGAGGTTTTACAGAGGTTCAAAGCAACCCACAAGCCCTTGGTCAAAGCTTTGTCTAGTTTTGAAAACATGAAGAGCCATGGTGAATCGATTAAGCTAATATTTCGTCAGCTAATTGCTTGGACACCAACTAAGGAGGGGATTAAATTACTAGAGTTTTTTTGTGATATTGATACAGGTTTCGAAGCCCTATTACAGTTAGGGATGGTGGTTATGAAATATTTTTACGTAGACATTGATCTTATTATAAAGCAAGTGGCGGCATCGAGAATGATGGAACTCACAACTAGATTTCTACAATAGTTTTCAACCACCGCATGGAAGGCCAATTTCACTTTCTTGCCCTTTGACATATAACTAATTTAGAAGAAGCATATGGAATTACTTGGCCCCGTGGACCTCATCATTCAGGTTGGGAATGTGAAGGATTTTTAGCAACTGGATTTGGAGAAGGCTTGAGTGACACAAGATCTGGTCTCTTCAGGGACATGGTACAATTGATCACCTGGGCTCAATCCATTTCTCCTACGCTTGGTTATGTAATTGAAAATACCCCTTCTTAGCTTGAACAAAGGGAGAAATTCCAGGAGCACTACACGTTGGTCAAACATTACCTTGGAGAACCCCTCCTATTTGATGTGGCACAATGCGATTCCTATGCACACCGGCTACACAACTGGTGGACCAACTTGACACAACTCTCAGTTGTGTAGCTGGCTTTGAGATACACCATCAGAGACCCCAACCTGCAAGTTTCTCACATATTGGATGATCAGAGCTCTTGCCAACCAGTTACAAGGCAAGAGAAACCTCCTTGGTTTCTTATAAACAAAATAGGAAAACCAAGAGGTGTTTAGCCCACATTTGTTTATTTCCCAGGAGCACACACCTTTCAAGGAGATGGACCAGGCCTGGTGTATCGTCATGCTTCAGCCACTTGGGATGAACCAAACTAAGAAGAAAGAAAAAGGGTTATGGGGTTCCAAGCTAACACTATTAATCACACTAAGGTGACTAGATTAGAGTGTAACATTCTACTGGGGAGAGACATGGACATGAACTCCCTTACATGGTTGTTGGTAACCTGTGTATTTTTTCAAATGTACATAACACCAACACTAATTCAATCCGCTTGCAGTTATGGCGATGTGATCACATGGCACCCTGACCAAGTACACTTGCCTATTTTCAACATTCTACATTTCACTCTTAATGTTGGGGGGGGGAGGAGGTACCATGTAATTTGACTCAAGTTGTGTCTGATACACTTGGAGGTACATCAGTTTCTGGAGAAACGATTAAAACCTTTTACGAATTTGCATAGTTGGATAGTGGAAAACCCAATACACCAGGTTCTTCAAACGCACTTTCCAATTCCATTCCATGTGTTTCCAACTATCCTTTCATTATGGGGAACCAGCTCACCAAGAAGGAGAGAGACTAGGTCACAAACTTGTTAATTAAGTACGAGAATGTGTTTGCATTCTCAATGAAATACTTAGGTAGGTGTAAGACCATGAAATTCTCTATGGACCTTATAGATGAGACACCCATATATCGGAGGAGGCATAGGTTGAATAAGCATGAGTGGGAACTGGTAGATGAAAGATGCCAAGAGCTCTATGAGGTTGGTCTCATTCAGGCATCAAGTTCTGATTTTGCAACTGCTATAGTAATGCCAGCAAAGAAGGATTCAACTGGATTATGGATTAAGAAAAGGATGTGTGGGGATTATAGTTTTTGAACCTAGTTACACCTCAGGACATGTACCCCATGCCCATCCTTGAAGAACTGTTTGATAGCATTGGAGACTCAAACATCTTCATAATTATGGATCTAAGGTAAGGCTTCAACCAAATTATGTTCACTACGAAGGATTGCAAAAAAACGACATTCCATGGAAGTAACAAGTTGTGGGAATGGCTTGTGATGCCTTTTGGATTGAAAAATACACCTGTTTTCTTTCAGCGAATCATGGACTAGGTTCTCAAAGGGGCAGATTTCTTGAAATGCTACATAGATGACGTCTTAGTGCATAGCAAGGGACTTTTGCAACATTTGGCTCACCTTGAGGAGTTATTCAAAAGGTTCCACAAAATCAATATGAAGATCCATCCTAAAAAGCGTGAGTTTGTTGTCACCTCAGTACTCTACCTTGGACACATAATTTTGCTAAATGGTATTATGGCTCATTGGGCCAAAGTAGTAGCCATTTTGGAAATGCCCAATCCTACTAATGTTCACATGTTGAGGACCTTCATTGGACTATGTAATTATTATATAATTTATGTCCAAGACTTCAGTACTATTCCTCAACATTTCTATGCATTGTTAAAGAAGGATGTTGCTTGGACATGGAGTGATGAAGCTCAGGAAGCTTTCAACACACTCAAGGAAAAGCTTTCAAAGTTCCCCATTCTGAAAAGACCTAATTTCAACAAGGTTTTCATTCTACACACTAACTGGAGTGCTCTTGGTATTAAAGCTATTCTTGGCTAACTTGATGAGGAGGGTAAGGAATATGTTATCCCCTATGCATTTCGAAGCAACAACAAGGCTAAAAATAACTACTCTTCATACGAGGGGGAGTGCTTTGCTGTTGTATGGGCTATCATACATTGCATGCCCTATATTTATGGCACCAATTTCACTTTGTATATCGACCACTAGCTTATCAAGTGATTGATGACCAACGATAAGCTTATTGGTAAGTTAGTTCGTTGGGTGTTTATACTTCAGGAGTGTGAATTCAAAGTTATTCACCAACTTGGTATTTACATCAGAACACGGATACCATGTCGTGAAGACCCCTCACTACCTTTAAAGATTTCCTAAAAGCCAAGCAAGATTTCAACCAGATTCCAGCAATACATGTATCTAATGCATCTAGTTATCTTGCACTACTATAGTGTAACCTGCGTGAGCATCCCATTATGGATATATGGGAGGACTTGGACACTTTGAGGTTTTTTCAACATGGGGAATACCCTCCCCAAGTTACATCAAGTCATTGGGATCGCATACAACAATGGTCCAAATGCTACTCATGGAGGGACAATCACCTCGTTCGATGCTTACCACAAGGCGACAGAGTGGTTCCTCCACCACATGAACGACTTGGTCTTATTCAGAAGGTACATTTGGAGCTTGGACACTTTGGAGTTAAGCGTACTTATAGCCTTTTCGCTCCTCGTTACCATTGAAGAAGTATGTATGTTCAAGTCCGAGATGTCATTACTAGGTGTGAACAATGTGATAGAGTGAAAACTTTTTTCTCCTCTTGATAGTTCACGCTTTCTCCACTCCCTATTCAGGGCATGTTCTATTGCCAATCATGTGATTTAGTTGGAGAATTACCACAGACCTCTAGGGGTAATGTTTACATCATGATTATGATTGAACATTTTTCAAAATGGGTCGAACTTGTTGCGATGTCGAACAAATCATCACATAGCATCAGGTAGACTTTTTTACAACAAGTCCCAAGTAGGTTTGGGGTTTGTGCTGAGTGCCTTATTGATCAAGGATTAGAATTCATGGGATAATTCTAAGATCTATTTGACCATGCTCTCATTAACCATCGCCGGAGTTCAAGAGATCATCCCCAAGCTGATGGCCTTGTAAAAAGGATGGTTCAAACATGCAAAAAGGGACTTCGAAAGATTTGTTTCATTAAGAACAAAGAGGATTGGGACTTGGCCCTCCCTTACATCGCCATGGGTTACAAGATGTCCAAACACGCCTCTTTGTCTCATTTCTCTCCTTATTTTCTACTTTTTGGGAGACATCCCATTCCACCCTCTTCCATTGCTGCTCAAATGGACCAGGTTGTGGACTTAGACTCTCCATCCACTTGGGCCAAGGTCATCACAGAAAGGGTTGTTTTATTCAAAAGGGTTATGCCCATGGCCATGGAAAACTTGTCCATTGAACAACATTGAGACACCTTACGGTATGCACACACATGAGGTGGCAGTTACAAACCTAAGATAAGACAATTTGATGTTGGTGATTTTGTGTATCTCCAACGGTAACCTAATGATACTCTAAACATTTCTTCCGGTCACACTATCTTAAGGATTAAGGCAATCAAGCCTTCTAGTGTGTTGGAGTTGCAAAGAATTGACGGACACACAATTCGAGATCACTCCAAAAACTATGCGCCTTGCCACCTGTTGAATTTGGGTCCTACCATCATCACGTCGATTTGGATTCCTTTAGTTGACTATCCATGTCAAGTATGTCAGAGGACAGACGATGTTGATCAGATGTTGTTTTGCGATAATTGTAATGGTGGATACCATCTCTTCTACCTCAAGCCAAAACTCACTCAAGTTCCCAACGACATTTGGTATTGTTCATCATGTTCTCTTACAACACTGTGATTTTTACTCAAACCATGCCACGCTTTTCTCGACTCAAGTTTAGGGGGGGGGAGGGGTACATGAGAATTTCATATCAACCTCCTCTTATGCATTGTCTATATATGTGCGTGCATCTCTTTTTGGTTGAATAATTTCTACCTTTGGCTGGTTTTAGTCTTTTTGTTTAATAGAATTTACTATGGATTTACACCCTTACAACACCGTACGTCATGACATTACATGTCACAACAGCTGTCATGCCCATACATGGCCTCATACATGATGGCCAATTACGGGCATGCCCATCATGCCTTTTAGGGTTAATGTGCACTTTTAAGGTTAATGTATAATCTTAGGTGATTGTATGCTATTAGGTACTTAGGGTTTCAGTTTGTTTGCGGTTATACAAAAGGCCAAGCCCTTCCTTTCTCTTTTTAATTTTTCTAGAATTCTTTTGTCAAGAGAGTTTCCTCCATAATCATATTAGATTTCTAGATGCTCACGGTGGCCATTGCACGACCACCGTTTACATACACTACATGTTTATTCCTTCTTTGCAATTCAATATACATGAGAATTTCATCTCAGTCTTCTTTTGTGCATTGTAAATATATGTGCATGCATTTCTTTTTGGTTGAATAGTTTCTACCTTTGGCTAGTTTTAGTTTTTTTGTTTAGTAAAATTTACTCTGGATTTACACCCTTACTACACCATACGTCACGACACCTTATTTTTCATATTGAAGGTATTCAAACATATTATTATAGAATGTATATAAATATGAAGAACCAATAGATTATTAATTGTAATAAGTTGAATAACAATATTACTTATTGAATAATAATATTTTAAAGAATAATAATAAGTTTAATTTATGAACATAATTAAATTTCAAGCAAGTTTTCTTCATATAAACAATTTTTTTTTTTGTATATCATGTCCAATTCAATGAATATAAAATAAATGTTCATTTTTTAAATTTGAGTTCAAGATATGAGGAAAAAAATGAATTTCAAAGTTTGAATAGATGTGTAGATTTGAATTAAACATGTTTATAACAATGCCTTGACAAATTTTATCACAATACAAAGGTGTGACAAGTTGGTTAAGGATTTAATTTATGGTTGTGGAGGTCAAAGGATCAATTCCCACTTATGATATCAAGTAATTGTAACCTATTACATGCCTATTACATGCCTAGGTGATTAGGCTATTAATGATTAATTGGTTACCTACGAGTTAGGACCTAGTAGGCAGGTAAGTTGGAGTTACCTCCATATTGTTGGATATCAACTTCTTACCAAATTACTTTAATTATTTAAAACTAATTTACAACTATTTTAGATATTTGTGTTACATGCACATACTTTTGAGACTATAAGATATGTTAAATAAGCTTACTTCAATATCTCTAACTAAGTTTGGTGTGAAATATTTCAATGCATGAGATGATGGCCTTGTCCATGTGCTTTCTAAAGTAAGTAACATCTACATGGGGGTGTTCATTAATGTTGTGTGATTCTTTAATTCTTCAAAGAACCATTGGTTTTGGGTAGATGAAAAAAAATTCATAAAACTAGTTAGTTTTAGGTTTTTGAAAATCTTGTTTCTAGATAATTGGCTAGTTTCAATTTTTATTTTTATTTTTAAATAATTTTTTTATTTTTTATTTTAATTTTTATAAATTAATTTAAATTCATGAAAACTAACAGGTTCCAAGGGTTTGAGAATCTAGATGTTGATTTTTTGATTTTTAAGAAAAAACTAGCTGGTTCTTTTATTCGGTTTTCATTTAATTCCATTGACCCAGATGAATTTATTTAGGTTTGGATTTTTTAATTTTAATTTGTTTAATACAAGGTTTTTAAAAATGATCCAAGCCCTATTTTTTTATTTATCCTTCAACCAAAGGCAATTCAATTAGAAATTTCATAACTACAAATTAAAGGTAAACATCATAACCTCACAACTTACTCTTGTTGAAATTAGCCATGGGAAAATCAACTATGCAAAAATAAGTATTAACCAAAAGATCCATGAAGCTCATGAACCAAAATAAAATAAAATGATGAACAACTCCCACAAACTTGGTATAGGGAGGAATGAGAAACATTTAAACTTTAACCACATGGATTTTCAAAAAGGGAAATCACAAAAGTCTAGGAATTCTTCCCACTCAATTTCATCTTCAAATTTTGTATCAAGCTTTTCTACCAAATCTAATTCTGCCATGCATGCACCTACAAGGTCACCTAGAACATCAAAATGTTTTAAACACCTGATCCTTGGATTGTCAAGCTAATTTTTGTTCACAAAAATAATTTGGTACATGTGGTCAAGTTGTAACCAACACCTCAAAATGCAATGAAAATTCCAATATTGGATAAATCATTTTTGTTTCAATTTGGCTTGGTAAAATATTTCCAAAAACTTGTTGAACCAACAAACCCAATACTAGAAACTTGTGTTGTTCCCCACACCACCAAGGCAATGCACATTTGCAATTGTCCACATCAACATGGTAACAACAAAATGCATCAAGTTTTCATGCCACAAGTGTAGTAAAACCTTTTGCATTATTTTTCATGGTTTGAAACAAATCCTCACAGTATGAGTCTAAGCTTTGCACTTGAACTGTTCATCAAACGTAAATGGTGTCAATACCTTGTAACATTGAATCATCAAAGGCAACAACAAACCAATATCATATTGAGCAACAAATGCAAATGCTCTTTCATGACCTATGTAACTAATCACAAACTATAAACTTTTGACCCTGGGATCCAACATCAAATCCAACATATTGTGAACCCTTTTCTTTTCAAACCCATCCAAAAATGACAAAAATGGTTGAAGAACTTCCAAGAATTTCATGGAAACCATGACTCTAATTCAAAAGCATTTGTTTCTGGAACACCCATACTATCAAGCATAATCACATTAGCAACCTCATCACAAAGTTCCTATGTTCTAGTGATGACAAAATGCAATGCATCCCCAAGAAACTAATATCTATGGATTTGATTTAACATGTAACTAGTCCCAATTGGTGACAACATTTTTACATTGCTTCACATGTAGCCCATGTTCCTGGGGATGGAACATGACTTTGCAATGCCATTGTTTGTATAACACAATGTAATTGCATTTTAGCAAGTCAACACATTTTGGAACAACAAAACACGACTTGTAAACCTATAATTAGTCGCAATGACATACCAGATTGTTAAACATCAAAATCTACAACCTTAAGGGAATTCACAAGAGTTGTAAGCTTTATAAGAGCTACTATGACATACTTGGATTGTTACATAATAAACCTTAAGGCCTAAAAGGAAATTATGAGAATTACAAGAATTTCAAAAGCTTCAAATAATTGAAACCAACCACCACATGAGCTCAAATCAGCCATGAAAATGTCCAATTTAGTTCAAACCAGCCACCATGGAGTTTATAGTAGCTCAAATCAGCCATGGAAATGCCCAATTTAGTTCAAACTAGCCACCATGAAGCTCATATGAATTCAAAATAATTGAAATGAATCACCATAGAACTTATATCAACTCAAACCAACCATAGAAATGCCCAATTCTAAATCGTAAGGGATATAGGACATCATCCTCATATAGATCTAAAGCATAAACATGCAATTGATGCAAAAAATGAAACTAACAACAAATTTATTAGAAAAATCAGCCATTGAGCTAGAAGATGAAATATGAAAATGCATTTCACAAAGAAGAATTCACACTTGAAAAAATCAACAACTGAACTAGAAAATTAGTTATGAAAATGCAAATCACAAGGAATAATTCACAACTGAAAATTCAACCATTGAATTAAAAAATCAACCTCATAAATGAATCTCCCAAGGAAGCATTCACATTTGAAAAAAATCATCCATCGAGCTAGAAAATTAATCACAAAAATGCATTTCACAAAGAAAAAAATTCACCAATGAAAATTCAACCATTGAACTAGAAAATCAGCCTTGAAAATGCATCTCCCAAGGAAACATTCACACTTGAACAAATTAGCCATTGAGCCAAAAAATCAATCACAAAAATGCATTTCACAAAGAAAAAAATTCACCAATGAAAATTCAACCATTGAACCAAAAAACTAACCCCATAAATGCATCTCAAAAAAAGAATTCACCCATGGAAAATGAACCCATTGAACCAAAAAATCAAATGTGGGAATCCATATCCCAAGGAGGAATTCACACTTGCAAAAATCAACCATTGAATTAGAAAGTTCAGCCATTAAATAGATTTAGAACTAGAATGTTCAACCATTGAATATTTGGAAAATTCAATCATTGAAAAAAAAATCAGCCATGGAGGAAATTGAAAATTAGGTGTCTCAAATTCAACCATTGAACAAATTAGACATAACATGGTCACCCTTAAAGAGAAAAAAAGAAATTTGTTCTACTAGAGTATGTTGCTACAAAACCACATAAAGTTTTGAATTTTAGCCACCATGACAACTTATATGTGAGGTCATGTTTATAACCACAACTAAAAGCTTTGGAATAACAACAAAAATAACAAAAATATAATATCACCAACATCATCATTAGTAACAAGCAACACAACTCCAGTAAATGCAACTGTAATTATTGCACTAAAATCATACACAAAAGGTCCATAAACTTACTTTGTTTTCACAAGGGTGTTCAATTTGTGAGGGCTCAAACCAAAATCAACACATGCCTTTTCCGATGCCTACCTCCCTCTGCTGGATTTTTTGAGCATGTGATACACTTTTGGATGTTATTATGGGTAGATTTGATTAACACATAATGCAATCTATGAGCCACTTTCTCATCAAAATTGGCATATTGACATACCTTTGATAACACATGTCGATAACAAGAACCATTAAATGGTTCAACTATGCCAAAATCACCACATGACACCACTAATTTGAAAGCTTGAACACAAGTTTGCAAATTGGGGTCTTCATCCTTGACATATGCCAAAATCTTTTGTGTGAATGAAAACTTGTCAAGAATTTGTTTTAGCTTCACAACCATGGTAGCTCCACTCATATCATGGGCCTCAAATATTCCAATAGTGATGTGTTTTAACTCCCAATTAGTAGAGGGAAAATTCACAACAATCGTAAAAATGTAATGGCCTCCTTTTGACATCCAAAGGTCAAAATTGCATGTGGTAATCAGGCATTTTGCCAAGGTGAGTTGCACGTACTCTGTCAAGGTCCTGTTCACCAATGCATGAAGAATGTTATTAGTGAAAACCCTCTTCAATGGGAAGTTCACCCTCAAGCACAACCAAAAAGTCAATCTTTGCAAGCAAACAAATTTGACTATCCTTAATGGAAAAAAACTATTGATAATAAACAAAAATATGTCCTCCAAGAATCTCTTATGGGTCTCATGATCTTTTGCAAACGGGTTTGAGGAAGGAAAAAACCAAAGATCCAACTTGGGTTTATATTATGTTGTTTAGTTGTTGGTTTTCAATATAGAATAGTTCAAGGATGAATGTGCTGAGCTATAAACCTCTTAAGTAAAGAGGCATGCTCTTGCTCCACATGACTTATCAAGGTTGATATGCCCTAAGCCTTGTTGTAAGCAATGAAGCCCTTGCAACATCTTATGCACAAGGCTAAAATCTTAAGGCCCATATCTCATTGTGGCAAATAATGCATCGCATATGTTGGCTTTGTTTCAAATCAACTTCTTGGTTGTTATTTACCTTGAAGAACACCCAAGTAGATGATGTCCTTTGGTGAGGTTTCCATTCAATTAACTACATCTTCAAGCTATCTAGCAAAGCTTCCTTCGCTAGAAGATCATCAATGTTGGTGTCAGACGGACCTTCCTTTCCACTCCCATATTGACAATGCTACTATTGCTAGCATAACTTGCAAAGTGCCCAGAAACACAAAACATATTTGAAAGATTAGCACTAGTGCTAATAGAAGTAGAAGAACTCATGCCATCTTGAGTAAAAATGTCAAAGTAGAAGAAACAAAAATGGCAACGCCTTTTTGATGTTCTGAGGTTACATTCAAGGAGGAAGATTGTGACGAGCTTTTTGAATTGTCACAATGGAAGCTTGAACTCAGAGATTGCAAATTGCAAACCCTACTCCTCACAACCAAAACACAAGGTTCTATAATTCCATTATGGGTTTCAATCAAAAAAACTCAAAGGTATATAATTTCATTAGTGCTAGGTTACAAACAAGGAACCTTGGGTATTTAAACCACAAACACATCAGGTTTCTAACAAAGAAACTCGTCGACTTTCTCAACCTAGGTTTGAAGTGAAGCCAGGGTTAAAAATTTTGAGATGTCAAGTTGGAGGCAAAGGGTTTTTCTTTTTTGACAATTGCAAGGTCAGAGGCAAAGCCAAGGGTTTCATGAACTTAGAACCAACGGTTATATTCCCACTTACCTCATCTAAAGACCAACAAAGAACTGGGTGTGTTTTAAAGAACCACACAACACTGGTGTTCACCTCCTATTTAGATCAGGCAAGCTCTCAGAGGTGGATTACAGGTTTGTAGCAACATCTGTCCATCCTAAGGTTGGGTGGAGAGCTCAAGGTAAAATCAATGTTTTTATCATCTCTATCCTCTCATCATTCCACTGTCATTCCATCACATATTACCTACAAATGCTTATTTATGACCTACCTATATTGATCCCCAGGTACAGATTAAGGCCAACAAGCTTCTCCAAGCAGCTAGACACTACAATGTTGCACTCTCCTGAAAAAAGTTGCAGAACAGCACATTGGCAAAACCATGTCCCCTGTGAGGCATCTCTCAAAGCATTCAATTCTCAGCATAAGTGCAAAGATGCAATGCTTCATATGGGGAGAATGTTCAAAAATTTATACAAACTTGCAACAGGTCTTCAAACAAATCCAGCAAAACAAAATGAAATAGTTTTCATCTTCATGACCTTGCTGATATAGGATAGCAAGGATGCCTTCTTGCAGATACAGAAGCCTGGCAGATTAGCAAGAATCAATAACATGCCAACCTCTAAGCAACCTTCTGCAACAATGTGATTCAAAAACAAAAACAAAAAGAAATCAAGAGAATGTTTCACAGCAGAGCAATGCTGGAATTCATTTGTACAACCATGCTCCTTTAGCTGCATTGTACACTGCTCTTCTGCTTGCCAGATTTTCTTGTGGGTGACATCATTGCTCCTGTTTAAAAAGGTACTGTGTAAACTGCACCACTTCCGAAGTCTTCAAAACAGCTGGGATGAAGTTCCACCAGAGAATCCCCATCATTCCAACACCTAGAAATACAAGAAGTTGCTATACTCTCCTGCCTGTTCAAATGCCTACCCAAACAAACCTATTTCCCTTAATTCTTCTTCCTGCACCTCCCATTTTATGTCGCAGTTGTCAACCGATACCTGATTGCAGAAATTAAAGGTTCCAGAAGGAAATTGGCACTAGCATTGGAGAATGGTGATGCACAGTGACAAAGGGAGTGATTCCCTTGAGAAGGAAACAAAAACCCAAACAAGTTTTGGTTGTCCCTTGACTGGAGGAGGGTGATTTCTTCGGCTGGAAAAGCTAGACCAGCAAAAGCAGCTAGAGCTCTCTCTCTCTCTCTCTCTCTACACAATGCTTTGCCTACAAAACTTCTGCAACATCCTCATGGGATCTTCTGTGGAGACATACCTAATGTCTGGATAGACCTTATTGTGTGCTGTCCGTGAAAGCTGAGCCTTCTCTCATAACTGGAAGTTGCACAGAAACACAGAGAGACACAGGGAGAGATCGGCAAAGTGGTGGTGAATCTATTGCAAAGACATTTAGAATGATAACTACTTCATGCAGACTCTCCATGAGTAGTGTCCACAATTGGAGCCAGTACTCTGCTAGTACACATGAGGTATTGATGATCCAACATTATGAATAATTCAAACTCCTTCAATGCTCTCAGTTTTCAAAAACTGCACAGGCTTCATGTGTGGAGTCATAGTGACTTAGCCTGCCATATGTTGGACTTGATTGGCAAAATTTTCAGCTGAACCTCCTGGTTACAAAGGGGCCAGCAACTTTGGTTGGGTGGAGGGGAATATTGCCCACCATTGCCTGCCAATGTCAGGTTGAGCCCATGGCTATCCTGGTTGACAAGGGAAGCTTCTGAAAAGTGTTGGTCCCCTGCAGCAACTTGCATCTGATGCCTCTGATGGGGGAAATTGAGGCAAGCAATTGGCCTCTCAGTTCTTAAGCAGCTTGATCATAAGTAGTAGCTGCTTTTCCCACAGAAGAGCCCAGACCACAGGCAGGTGCAATTCCTGGGGAGGCAAGTTTCTGCAACCCATTTTTGCCAGCATCTTTGGTGTGCTCATCTGCTTAAACTCGGCTTATCTGCCAGATGTTGCTCCAATATTATATCAGACCAATACTCTCGCCCCTTTTGACATATTGGCTATAACAGGGGTTCAACGTTGCCAAGTTTCTGTCAAAATGAAAAAAGAAAATCTCTGGCTGATCCCTCCCTGCTTAATGTTTGATTGTGGAGACTTATGGCAAAGGATAGGATATATGTGAGGGAACTAGTTGCAGGTGAACTTCTAGCGTTGTACTAAAGTCAAGTTGTATATCTGAACAAATTCTCCCTGCTTGAAGTTCCGAGGTACTTGGCTTCCAAAGTTTAACAGGGATCCATTGCAACCAAGAATCTTCATTTTGGTCTGGGTCTACAGTACATGTATTTGTACAAAGGCAAATTGAACCCTGCAGCAGATTCTGCATTGAATGCAGTCCACTTCCCCACACAACCACAAGTGGTGCACCTGGGATTCGATGCCCTCAGTGCAAAAGGGGTCACATCTCTAGCACAATGACAAAGTCTAATTAGAGTCGAATCAAACAAGACTCAAAAAAGAGAAAAGATTCTAAAGACACTGGACTTCACTGTAATTTGTATAATGGCTCTGCTTCTCAAGTTGTGAAAAAGTCCCATAACTTCTCTCCGAATGTTGGAGGTGATTCCTCATCAGTTTCATGTTCTTCATTTTTGTCTTCTTCCTCTTCTTCACCCTCTTCCTGTGCCTCAACCTCCACTTCATCTTCATCAACTGCTTCATCTGCTACAAGCTCATCTGCATTTTCATCCTCCTCCTCAATGTCCTCGTCATCATCAGATTCTTCCTCTGCATTTCCTTTCTCTGAGTCTTCACCTGAATCACCTATTTCATCAATGGCTTCTTCCCCATCAGTACCTTCACTATCTTCCTCTGTTTGGATCCCCAGGTCCTCTCTCTGGATTTGCTTAGCAATGGCTGCTTGTTCCTCAATAACAGGGTCTCTGAATCCTTCTTGCACCTCCTCTCCTTGAAGAACTGCTTCTGGCATTACTTCTGCAATCTCTACAATTGAGGTTTCAACCACTTTTTTGACCACTGTTTCAACAACTGTAACTTGTGTACCATTGATACCCACTTCCACTGTTTCACCATGTTCAGCATCTGGTATTTCTAGCACCTCAGCAACAGTAGTCAAAGCCTGTTCATGTCCATCCACCACCTGCAGAGTTGCCTGCAAAATTATTAGAAATATGGCTCTCAAACTTTATCCCATGCCCCTCTCTATGCTCAAGTAAACTTGCTTCTGTCAGCAGCAAGAACATCACATTCAGATGGTACTTTTGTCAGCCACATTCACAAATCAGCAGCTAGGCAAGATATTTGACAGTGAGGCAGTTCCCTTTTGCAAAGGAAGCCATTACCCACAGAGTTTCCTTCCAATTCAAGTCAAGTTTTGTTTCTGTTCAAACCACACTCATAAAATACTGAGTGATGAAGAAAAGGATTGTGTACATTTGCTGGTTCAGATGACGAAACCTCTGCCATGTCATTAGCTGCTGCTTGAGAACCATTGCTCCATGCTGCCCTTTTGCCCTGGCGGTCTTGATGTAACCCTGAACCTTCTTGTGACATTGACTGAGTCGCAATTGAACTCACACTACCACCACAACCATTTCAAGTATGTCAAGGGTCACTTGTCCCAAGCCTCACAAACTGAACTACTCCTAGCTTCAAAACCAACCAGAACCTTGAGCATTTGAAACCCTGATTCTCATTGTGACAAATTCTGAATCAGATACAGAGTGATGGTTTCAAGTGTCCACAAGGTCAAGCAGGGCCAACACAGATACTACTGACACAGCCTTACCTTAAGAAAATATTTGCAATATTATAAACCATATTCTACTGTGTACGTCCTCTTTGTAGATAATACTGTAGCAAATAAGACAGCAGCAGCCTGAATGATGCTTCTAGAGGAGGATGTGACTCACATCGTGGTTGGCCTGAAATTGTAGCGTTTTGCTCCGGGTGTACTCACGAGGGATGGTGGGTTGTTAAGAGCAGAATCAACTTTGGACCCATCATCAACTTGTGAATTCCGCAACCGCTTCCTCTGTGGTGTCCTGCTGCCAGTCTCAGATTCTATCTCAGCATCTAGATCCTGTGCACTCACAGAGTTTTTTCGACGTCTTTTTGTTCTGGCTTGTGCGTCACTGCTCATGGCAGGTGTTGCCACATTCACTGCTGGTTCTTCATGTAAAGCTTGTCTGCTAGACTCTGAAGCCTCCTCAACAATTCCAACAACATCACGCTGCTCTCCATAAGGTGGGAGGTCCGTATTTGCAGCATCAACATGGCGACTGTCATCCTCATGGCTGATGACTTGGGCTAATTGTGATTGGTTGAAGCTAGAACTAGGTTGATTGACTGCCTTCAAAGGGCCAGTTTCATCACCA
>Ga0116231_10000381_pt1 | contig 73824 bp, 49 predicted proteins | sample S1TSphgellanicum_2_FD_89695 | JGI IMG/M metagenome (GOLD analysis project Ga0116231, IMG submission 89695) | Host-associated microbial communities from peat moss isolated from Minnesota, USA - S1T2_Fd - Sphagnum magellanicum MG | ecosystem: Host-associated > Plants > Peat moss > Unclassified...
AGCCAATTTTAGGAATAGAATTCCCATGCAACCAATGAGAAGTCTGTGTCATGGAGTGAAGGGTTTCATAGCAAAGATTTCACAAAGCATGTTCTTCAGCGAGTTCCCAATAGCATCTCATTTTTATCCCATATGCTTTGGCAAATGTTACCCTCCTTTCACCTATATAGTTGGGCCAAAGGGGAAGCAACTCTGTACTTCACAGTAAAACTTTCTATTTTAGGGAGCTTCCATAGTTTCATTCCTTTTTTGAGCAATGGGCCAATCAAATTGGCTTGTTGCAAAAAAGAAAAAGAAAATTTGAACTTGGGAAACGATTCATTTCATGAATAGAAAATGTGAATAGGAGAGGTTAATAGGTAGGGTGTTCTTAGGAAGGCTATTTGTCAAGGCCAAAAATAATGGTAGCATGTTTTAGGAATAAAATTTTCATGCAACCAATGAGAAGGTTTGTCATGGATCCAAGGGTCTTCCCTTTATTTTCTTGTGTGTGGGGGGCAAGGGGAGTGGTTTTTTTCAAGTTGTGTTCGGTGTGGAGAATGGAAGGTCCTATGTTTATTGTCCATTTGGACAATGAACAATGTACTTTCCATGCAAACTTTTTTTTTGGGGGGGTCCTTCACAAATTTATCAAGTTTCATAGGTTTGTACAAATTTTATGCAAAATTCGATTTTCATGAATCTGTATAAAAATTTCATGTTATGGTTAATATGAATGATATTTGTACATATTCAATATTTTAAACGTTCAAATAAATGAATTTTATTTTTTTAATGATGTATGTGAATGTTTTATACACAAAAATCTTTTAGTTTCCATGCAAAATTACATCACGATAACTGCACAGATTCAGTTAAAATATAAATCATATAATTTTCATATCAAAACATCATAAATATAAATAAAACATCATTCACACACACATATACATCATGTCATTTTTACACTTTGAAGTTCACATGTTTTGCATGAAAATATGATTTTCACATGAACTTTATTGAAATTTTGTGATATTTGAAATTTGTGATATCAAAACTTGCACACATGGGCACAACACAGGAAGATGAAGGTTCAATAGGTACAATGTTCTTTAAAAACAACATTAGCTCAAATTGCAATTGATTATATGAGGGAAGGAGGAGGATCAATCTATTTTGTTTCCATCTGAAAAATATTACAAATGAGGGTTTTGACTTGCAAAGCTACAAAATTCAAATTTGCACAAGATATTTTGAAATGTTTGTCACTATTCGCATTATAGGTTCTAATATTAATCTTTTATGTAAATTTTTTTTACAAAATAAATGTATGTTTAATCTATGTTCATTGGAGTGGGGTGGAAGCCTGTTTCATTTGCATTTACAAATGGTTTCCAAGTTCAAGACTATTAACCTATTATCATTGCACAAGGTGTTGAAAATTGCATTAGCATCATATAAGGATGCCCCAACCTAACATTTTGTTCATTGCAAGAGCCTTATTTCAACTAACCTTTGAACCATTCATTCAACTGCATTAACTATTTCAACCTACCACCTTGTTCACTTCTCCTTTTTTTTCTTTTTAAGTCTTTGATTACATTCACTTCCTCATTTTCCAAGGTTTTTTTCCAAATGGTATCCAAATTTTCATCAAATATTGTATTAATGACCAAACATAGTCCCCTAGATTATTGGTTACAATTATTTTTTAATTAAAATTTTTTTTTTCTCACCATGTGTTCGTCATAAGATGGGTCTTGAATGGCAATAGGTGCATTGGTGTTTGACCATTAACCTATGTGTGAACAAATCAAGTGTTTGGTCAAAAAGGGGGGGTGGGGTGGGGTATTCTACCCTACTTATGTATGGTTCTAAAACATAGTATCCTTTTTCCACTTGCTATAGGGTCAACTTAGGGATTATCTAGGGAGACATCTAAAGGCTTACCTAGGTTGTGAAATATTCAAGGATTCCTTAGGAGCCTACCTAGGGGGCTAGCTAGATATTTCTTAGGAACTAAAACATATCTGAAGGTTATTTAAAAAGCTATCTAATGCTAATTTATAGGGCAAAAGTATGTTTCATAACATGTACACAAGGGTTTATATAGGGTTGACTCATAGTGCAAAAGGGGGTTTTAAAGGCTTACATAGAAGGCTAAATAAAGACTATGTGGGGATACCTAGGGTAACTTCAGGCTCCCTGTGTAAACTCAACGTGGACCTTCAAATATTTTTAAAATATTCCTTAACTTAGATAGGTCTTGAGGTAACCTTTATGTAACATCCTAAGCAATCCTTATGTAACCCATTATGTAAGCTTTTGATAGCCCTTATCTTAGATAACTTTACATAAGCTCTAAGTAACCTCTAAATTTGTCCTAGGTAGCTGTTTGAATAGCCCTTCAAATAAGCCTTACCTAGCTCCAACATAGGAAGTCCCTTTAGTAGCTTCATAAATAAATCATAAATAGCCCACAAATAGGCCCTAACCTAATTAGCTCCCTACCTTACGTAGCCACTAATCTATGTGTTGGTAATCTAGGTAGATTGTAGTATGATAGAACAGGAACAATGGCGACCATTTTGGGATGAACATTTTGAGGTGTTTGGCCTTCATTTTGAGGAGCAATCCTCATTTTTGTGATCTTTATGAATAGCTTTAAAGGGCGAAATAGTGGGTAGAATGATGAGCAAAGTGAGAATTATTTGATGGAGAACCTTATTAGGTAACAAGTTGTTTTTAATCATGTAGACAACGCTATAATATTAGTATATTAATATACAAAGGGTGTTGAATAGGCTTGTGTGTGAGTGTCGGAAAAAAAATTTATGCCCAGTGGAATTACTGGATTTTATGGTTTGATGGAACTTTTGATCTACTTTCCCAAAATGCACCTAACATGGAGATAAAGAAGAAGAGAGAAAACAAAGGGGTGCATGTAAATCCCTCTTCTTCCCAAAACAAGAGATTTCATACCTTAATGGAGGTAGGAGTTTGGCAAAAAAAAAAAAAATTTAAGCCAAAGCATCTGTGAAAGAATACTTTTGGTTTTTATGTTTCGTTTGGGGGGGGGATCTCACAAGCAATGCAAAAAATAGTCACTAGAAAAAGCACTGGTTGCACATCCTTTGAAGGGGGAAAAAGAAAAGAGGAAGGGAGAGAAGAAGATAGAGCCTTGCTTTAGGGTACTTTCATCATGCATGGACTTTTCACATATTTAATATCATTTGATTTTATTTTAATAGAATTTCCAAATGGGGTTTTCATATAATAATTTTTCTAGAAGCTCTAGTAATTAGTGTGCTTCTGCTTTAATTGTGGTGGGTTTGTTTTTTTGTGTTTAAAAAACAAAAGGACAAGATGAGAGCAATAAAGAGCTTTAACAACTATAAAAACATAAAATATGTTTGTGACTAAGAACCTTCTACGTGCTGTATAAGTAGGTATTTAACGCCTTTCATTTTAAAAGGCATTATTATTGATTGCACCTCACTTTTATTACTAGTGTTGGGGTGCTTCATGCACATTTTAATTACAATTAAATATTTTTATAACTAGAAGAAAATGAGTATAAATGACTCTTGCCCAAATGACATTTGACTTGAGAAAACAAAAGAAAAACATTGTCATTTTGATCTCAATTTTAAAGCTTCCTATTTGCTAAATGTGAAGCATAGATTACTTGGGAGATGCTAGCCTAGCAAGCAAATCAGACTGGAGTCTGAATTTCAGTCTGAGTGCTGGCTGCCACAAGGCCAGCTTTGGCATTGAGGAGGGTGTCATTTGCTGCCACCTTCTTCTTCCTCCAGTGTCCTTCTCTTCTGAAAATTGGCGAACTTTGGAAGCTACTGCTTCCCTCCCAGCTTGTTGGGTTCCCCTAAAGCTTCTTCCCATGCAAGCCACAGAGTACTCTTTTTCTTTACTAGGATTGAGCCAATGTTGAATGGACTCATGACCATCTTGTAAGTGGTTGTGAGTTCAATTCACCATAAATTCATGCTAGACCTACCTGACAGAGCCAAAGCGATCATGACATATGAGGTCAAGCAATGATCATAATCATCCGCAACATGCACTTGTTCTAGTTGACAATAGTAGTCACCAACCCTCTCGTAAGGTCCCACGGGTTTCCACCAATTTTGGCAGGTTCTCTGGTTTTAAGTGTTAGAACCCGAGGTTCAAGTTCTTGTGACCTGGACCTGAACTGGCTCCTCCCTTTCCAGTTGGAATTGGGATTAGGACCAGACCGTGGAACTAATTTTTTTTTTAAACTCGAAACTGTACTTTAACCTATGAAAAAAAATTTGGAAATAAAGTACGTTCTTTAAGTAAGAATTTTTTAAAAATAATTTAAGTAGTAGTCTGAATTTTGTAAATAGATAATCTGATTAAATTTCTTATAAAACTTGATACCTTCACAAATTCAATTTTTAATTTATTTTTAAATTCAATACATATACAATTTTTAGCGTTGGATAGTGTGTAATGTGTATATGGAACTTAACTCTATTTTCAAATCAGGACCAGAGGTTCTTGAATTTTTAAAACTAGCGTTAGAATTGAAACCACAAGTTTTGAAATTTGAAGAATCAGGCTCAATCCTGGACTCAAAGAACCGGCCAAAAAAATAATTTAATGTCAAAACGAGGACCAGAGGATCTTTGAAAAAATGAAGAACTCAATGACATTGGTTTCCACACTGAGGATATGACGGTGGATGATTTTGTAGTTTGATATGGCTACTAAGGGAAAAACTAACATGTATGATGAGATGTTGGGAGGTTTTGGTTCCTTAAAAAATTTAGAACTTTTCGGATTCCACAGAAAATGGAATCCTAGAGTCTAATTTTGGTCTGGTTGTTGAAAAAAAGTTTAATTCAAGTTTTGGTTCCAGTTCCAGATCTGGAAATCAGAGCTGGTTCTGGTCTGGTTCCAGGTAACCTGGTACAAAACTAGCGGTTAACTTCTGGTTAGCACCCCATTTTCCCAAAAAAAAACATTTTCAAAACTTCTGATTCTGGTTCTGAAACTGGGTCCAAGTTTTAGAACTGGTTCTGGTTTTGATTCCAGAACCAGATCCAAAGTCAGAACCCTTTCTGATTTGGTTTTTACTAACCAGAATCGAAACCAATGGTTCTAAACTGGCCAAACTGGGTAACTGCCCAAGAGTGGCTTTCACCCTATGTGACCAATTAAGGTCCTTAAAACTCCAGTTTCTTTTTCTCAGTTCTGTTAGTAAAATTGGTCATCATCCATAAGAAGATTTAGTCTTTACTTGGGTACAAGGTATAAAGAACAATATTGAAGTAAAAAGCAATTAAGCATTCCTTCTATATCGTTGGCTACCTATTGGAACCTACCATAGGAATCTGACCCCCAAAAAACCATTTACTGTTTTCATTTCTTAAATTCACCAGTTGCCAAAGTTTTGCCAAAAAAAAAAAAACACTGCTTAAATCTAGAGATCTTTGGGAAATGCAATGTAGCCATGTAGATTTAGCCATATCATGAAATGCGGTGATACATATACCACCAGTAAGCAAAGTTTTTTTGGGAAAAAAAATCAGAGATCAAATATATATGTATAGTAATCACCGCATTTTAATAGTAGAAACAACTGACCTCCACATTATTGTGCACAATGGTTAGTTGGAAAATGATCACTTGAGAAACCCTCCAGAAAACAAAGAAATGAAGAACGGGAACTAGAGATTCTTCATAAAAGGAGGGAACCGCCCAACACTGGTATGATGATGGAGTAGATTGGACATAATAATTTCAAGTGTTTTTTCAAATGCATGTTAAGGGTAACTTTGTCTTTCTTGCAGTGTAATAAATTCTTTCCCTCTCTCTCTCTCCATTCATCATCATATGAATGTTCCTGGATTCAAATTTTGAACCGAGATTAATACATTGTTTTTGTAAATCCTCATTATGAGGACTCTGTTTCTGAATGCATCGCCCAGGCCTGGAAATATCTAGCTCAAGAACACGAAGGTCAGGGATGACAGATTACTTCATGTTCTTGACGACCAAATGAGACGACACATGTTCCTACAATAATGATACAATGACGACACATGTGTAATAGTGACTAAAATGTGTGTCTTTGAATATAAAGCTATGGGACTTGCTCAACATAACAGTCTCATTGGCACCTTACCCCAGCATAATGGGCATGGGCTTCATCAGCAATCGATAGTACATTGGTGAGAATAAATATTATTTTCATCATTTCATTGCCAAGCTTGAACGTTTAATCTCATGAGTATCTCTCTCTGACTATACTTGGACTTGTTGTCATGAAGTTACATGGGCCAAACAGCTTCATTGAAAAGAGATATATCATAATGTGGAGTAATATTATGGAGTTATCTTATCCGTTTGAAGGCAAGCTGGTGCAACTTGTGAAAACACAATTCAACAAAGAAGTTTGAGTGTGCAAGGCAAAAAGGGTTTTAATGTTTAGACGTAACCTACCTAGATGAAACTCATGTTTACAGGAGTACAAGTTGGGTATTAAAATGTATCAAAGTAATGCCAGACCAAACAGGTCCTGACAAATCTCTACTACATAAATACCAGGGGATGTAGGGTGGGTCTCTCCCCAGTTCTCATGAGAAGTGTCACGTAGCAAGTTGGTTTTTCAATGTCTGCCATTGCCTTGGGTCTGGTTGGATACATAGATACTACAGTTTTCCGTATAGTCAGTACCAGTACCCTGAGTTTGGTCCAAAACCGGGTGAGATTAAAAAAAAACCTGCAAAACAGTACACTAGCATTCAATGGGTGGGGGGATCAAACTCAGAAATGCACCACTTTTTGTGCCAAACTGAGTTTCATCCGGTTTTGAAGAAGTCTTTCCTTTTTCCTGAGCGCCTCCACTGCTGTTACATATGCTATCACTGCTCCTACCTGTACAACTACTACTCATATCTCGAACCTTGTGAGGTAAGAATTAATACCTACCATTAACCTACTTCTTGGCATTTGCAATGGTATTATCTTTTATTTTATTTTCAAACCCACAAGAATTGCACATGACACTACATGGACATCGGGATAGAGGTTGTTATTGTTAGGGTGTATTTAACGTCTTTCCGAGATTGGTATGGAAGCTTTACAAAAGTGCCCAATACCAATACCTGCCAGTTATGAAAAATTTAGAATTAAAACCCCATAAGAGGACTAGTTTGTTATGTGCAAAAGTAATACCCAGCCCAACATTGATCCAAATTTCAAACAATAATATAGCTTGTACATTGTACATTTAAAAAGTGTGTCATCCAAATTTGACAAGTAAACTAAGTAAATGATCAGTTTTATTTTGTTAGAAAAATCAGTATTTTCACAATTTTTAGTCTTAATTTTATGTAAAAATTTACATCTATAAAATTTCTTGAGTTCAGGAGTGTTAATGGGTTTATGGGACTAGTCATTGTTTTTGAGTTGAGCTCAAAAAGTTTTTGAATTTGAGAAAACCGTAATCACTAGTTTAAAAATTTGAAATTCACACCTCAAGAACCTACCAAAGCTTTTTTAAATGTTAAAAATAGGGATGGAGGTTCTTTCGTAAAGGAGAAGAACCAGCCAACACTAGTACAAAGGCACAAGCATCTTTTATTGTTACTCCTGGTTCTCCTGCTTCAAAAGTTGAGGTCCCCTGCATGAACAAGGAAGTGATCATCAAAATGGTTGACAATAGCACCCCCATCACACAACACTTTTGATTTTGTTCTGGCCTTGATAGGTATCTGGACTTGAACCCCCTGGTCTAGTGGATCTTCATCTGCTTGAAACTCAATCCATTTAGCTTCTTCAATAATACCAAACTTATGACTTTTTTTGTAAGTGAAACCATGTAATTTGCACACCAACTCTATTTTTCTTAGTGTTTCATTCAACATCATTCTATTGATATTTGTATTTGAGCTCTAGTCTTGAGGTCACTAATCAACAACAAAAAATAAATAAAGGGATTAATTTTATTTAAAGAGTCATTATTCACAAGTAACCCACAAAAAACCCAGTTGGAGAATTAATGTCAAAAATTTCAATGGGTTGTTGTTGCATGTAATGCAGTGCTAAATTGATGGACTACTGACATGGGAAATTGAAGGAATCAAAGTCTTCAAAAAATTCTAATAGAGTTTCATCACCCAAAAAATAGCATTATGATGAAGTTGCTACTGTTTCATAACAATTGTCATTTTCAAACTCTCATAACTTTCACTCAAAAGTAAAGTTTGGACATGTGAACCCAAAATTCAAATTTCATAATTTTCAGAGGGAGAAAACATGTCGGGTGGGTATGTGATCTCTGAAGTAATGGTCGATTTTGGGTTTTCAAAAACAAAGTTAAAATCAAAGACTGCCTAGGTTTGGGTTTTTGAGAATTTGTGTTGGGTGAATATGAGCGGTGGGCAGGGGTTAGGTCAATTGTGAAGCTGGGTATATATCTAGGTTCTTTAACAAATAGTTGCCCAAATAACTGTAAGGATTCAGTCACATTTTAGTTAACCAAGGGGGTTTGGTGCAATGTCAGGGTGAGTATTTGATTTTTAATGAAAAAAAACCAGTCTGGGTATTTGAAAGAAAATATTTAAAAATTGTCTTTTCCAAGCCTTTGAATCTAAAGAATCACATGAGTCCTAGTTTGGGTTTGGTGTGAAATTTAATACAATGCATTCCACACTTGAAAAACGCAATGTTGGTTAAATATTTGAGTTTCCTTTAAAGTCATCTTGTCTTCACCTTGTCTTTGGGCCTCTTTTCACCCCCTATCCCCTCTTTGAATGAGGTCAGAAAAGTAAGGAAATGTCATCAAAAAAGGAAGGGAAAACCTAAACATGAAACCTTTTATGGTTTGTTTCATTATACCAACATCAAGCTTGCTACAATGGCTACGTCAAGCTATGTATTACAATGGTTACAAACATTGTCATACTTCTATCCTAGGCTATGTCCAAAGACTAAGGACTTTAGGGGATCAGAATGCTCTTGGCTTCTTTTCAAGAGCCCATGTGTCTCGTGGATGTTTACAAATAAACACTAACATTATGCACCCACACCTTTTCCACCAAAATCACTCAAGAAAAGATTTGAATAGAGAGACAAATTGATCCCATAAATTTAGTTCTTTCCTTGGTACCCATAACAATCCTAAAATCCCTTTTTCTCCGAAGCTCCCACAAATGAGTAAGTACTCTCTTTCCCAAACCACAAACAAACCATGAAGACCGCTTTGAAACCTCAAGACACTATCATCATCTCCCCTAATCCAATCCTTATTCCTATCATTGCTTAATCCTTCTCCTTTTTTGAAGACTATAACATAACGGAAAATCAAGACCTTCAGGCCAAAAGAAGATAAGAACAAAGAGGCATTCACCCTTTCTATCTTCACCAGAATCCACACACACGGATCTCTACTTTCTAACTACAATTCAAAAAACTTTGTTATCCTTGAAGACATTAACTTTTCTCTTTATATTCCTTTAGCTCACCCTTTCTCCATCCAAACTCTCGCAACGTGATCCGCATTCCTCATTCAAGAGCTAACTCATTTGTAGCGACAAACCTGCTCCATCACCAAAGCCAACACAAAAAGTTCATCTTCATTAAATTGCAAACTTCAAACACCATAAACTTGCAAACAAACAAAACACACCAAAACAAATAAACAAACAACAAATAGTGGATTTTTTATGCTTTCAAAATTCATGATGAACAACTATTCAGTATCTTCGAGTCTTGTGTCATCATGAAATTGGTTTGCTTCTCTCTTTTCATCCACATCCACAAAAAATGCTTGACACTAGGTTTGCATCATAGAAGTTTTATTAAATCTAGATATGAAATGTTAAAATTCAGCATGTAATGCACATGGTTCAAATTTGTTGAAGTGTTAGCAATAGTTCATTTGGATTTTCATATTACTTTACCATTACCTCATACTCATGCTAGAGGTTAATTAATTAATTCATTCATTATCGAAAATGTTGATGAAATTAAAACCATTTAATGCCAAAAAATGGGGACAATGTATGGTTTTAGGTTCGAAGAGGTATAGTATGGAGGTCCTTTACTCCTTGTTCCTTTGGCTTCAATGTGAAGTTTTTTTGTTGGCTTTTTCTCTCACAACAAGTAAGCCAATGTTATCATTTTCTTCAAAAATTTGGGTTTTTTTTGTTTAGATATTTTTATTTTGTTGAGGTTTTATGTGGGCTTGGTAGTTATGAAATTGTTTTTTTTTTTGTTGCAAAAAAAAAGTTCAAAGATTCGGGGGTAGCAACACAACATACATGTGATGTGAACAAAATGAACAAACAACAACTAGTGAAACAAAATATAATACCTATTGGGCTAAATGCAACCAAATTGTGGAATATGCAAGCAACCCTATGTAGAAGTTGATAAAGGAGCGAATTTGGGGAGGAAAGTTTCTTTTGTAACACTAACTCACATACCTACTTAGTAAGTAATGTTTAAAACATCTTATTTTCTTTACTTCTTTCCTAGTAAAGCAAGCTTATCCATCAACTTGGATTGAGATTGGAAATTTGTGTGCATTTGAAAAAGAACCAAATATAAACATATACATAGGATTAAATTATATTACTATATTTTGCATTTTTAAAAAAAATTCCCCATCTTGTTTATATTATATTTATTTGGAAGATCAACATAGTAGCAACAGTGTGTATGCATGTTCATAGGTGTTCTTTCTATTAATATTGTCAAATTTTGTTCTCATTGGGCTCCATGTTGGGTGATGCAATTGAATATTTGAAAAAAATGTTGTAGCATATCAACGATTTACAAATGAAGCTAGAAGCCACACAATCATCTTCAAAGTGAAAGATCACACAATCACCTACAAGTTGTTTCACACTTGTTTGTCAAATTGTGAAGGAAGAATGCATTAACAACCCCTTGTTGCCCATCACTACCAATATCCAACTTGCACAAGTGAATTTCCAACTACACCACTTGATTAGAATTAAGGATTGATGAGCTTTCAACACCTATATGTTATATGTTTGTCATCCAAGATTCCTTTCCACAATGTAGGAATTCAATGGCCTTGGCTTGGATGTGCAACAAACTACAATCAACTATTTCAATGGATTTGCACTTGATGTGTTTTGGGTTGAAGCAGAAAATTTAATATTATATTATATATGCCCTAAGATGCAATCATTCCTTGTCTTGCAAATACTTGTTATAAAATGTTCATGAATGTTCAAAATTAGCTGAAATGTTGCAAGTTGATGAATCCAACACCAATAATATAAAAATATGCAACATTAATAGTAACAAGTGAAAGATTTTTGCACCAAGAACATCAAAATATATAATAACAACACTTTAGTCAACATTAACAGTAAAAACATGTGAGAAAAAAACCCATCCAACATAAAAATTTATTTTTCTAGAATTTCATTAACCATATAACAATCCCCAAAGGCCTTGAAACTTTCTAAACTATTTTTTGAAATGTTAATTTGAAAAAATGTGATAAAATGCACAAGTTCAACAATATTATTTAACAACATCCCAACAACAATTCGCTCATCATTCCAAACCTACTTCACAATAACACGACCTTCTAATGTAACACCAATGTTGGCAAGCCCAACTCAACCACCAACAACAATATAGCCATCTTGGACAACTACCATCACAATCTCAACCTTAGAACCAAGCATGAATTAATCATTTGCAAAAATCATTAACAATACTTATTTGGAATACTCATTTTAGTTGGGGCATAACTTTAGATGGGATTAGACCTAAGCAATGGGTCCCACCAATCAATCAATCTACTTTGTACTAAAAGGTTTTAGAAAAGTTAAGTTTCTTGAATGTGTTTTCTTTGATCAATAGTTTTGTTTAAAGGTCCCTTGTACATATTGTGAGCAATTTTCTTTGGTTGGGACATGTATAATACCTATTCAAACACTTTTAGTTAACCCAAAGGAAAAAAAGATGAATGAATGGGGGAGTAAATTGGTTACCCTTATGTATTTATCACTTAACAAAAATAAAATTAATATATGGGAGGTCCTTGTTATCTCCCCCTAGTTGTGGGTTTGTTATCCTTTGTATTGGCTTATTCATTTAACATGGTCATCATCTATGCAAAATTGAAGAGAACTAGATGACTTGTAGGAGCACTAGTCATTTGTAGTAGCCAATCGTTTGTAGGAGTTATCAATCATTTGCAACAATAATTAAATTTTCTTGGGCTAATATTGATCCTAGTGCAATTTTCATAAATTGAATTAAAGCTTTATAGAGAACTAAATAAGTATTTTAGTTTCAATTCTAACAACTTCCTTAGTTTCATGCTCATTACTGATTACAATGTGGCAAGTAGACTTCCTTCTTGCAATTCAAATCATAATAACCTTTATTCTTTTAAAAGTTGAATTATCGTTCCTTTCATAACAAAATATTATGGCTCCTTTGAACTCCAAAGTCTCGTTGGACATAAATTACTTTCTTGCCAAATCTAGTATTGGGTTCACAACTTTTAACTCCAATGCCACTCACAATACTATTATCTCCCAATTCTAATGCCTCCTTTATTTTAAATGTTTGGTCCATGTAATCATTTTCTTTAACCAAGTTCATAACAAACCTATTTCAAACATAGAGAAAACTCATTATTGTTTGTTGCATATTGGAATCTTTGAAAATTTGGCATGACCAAAAATAGTGCCTTCTTATTTCAAAGGCACATAATATATAATTAATAGTGATGTTGTCACAATTGTCAAGTTAACTACTTTCATCTTTTATAAATGCAATATTCAATGAATCATAATTTCAAGCAATGATTTAATTTCTACAATAACGCATGAATTTTTTTTTGAAACATTCACTCTAGACACTTTGAGCAATAAAGAATGCATGCAACCTTTAAAATTCCAATTGAAACATAAATTCAAAAATAGAGAGTTTCAAACAAGCTTTTTTGAAAATTGTGTATAAAAAATAATGATTTGCAAAAACACCAAAGCACAAAAACTATGCATAGAACAAAAACCTCAAGATTTAAAACTTGACTAAATTTTTTTAAATCAATGGAATTTATACTACATACCTAAACTTCAATTTGCAAATAACTACATGCTTGCTTAGCCATCGGACATTTCCAACATGGATGTGGCACATGACAATGACACGCTCCATTTGCAATTCCAAGGTTGCATTGAAAGCTAGCTTCCATGTAGTAGATTTTGCAATCTAAAAGGAAGGGGGTAGTATTAGTAAATTATTTCAAACCTTTTGAAAACCTTTTTAGTCACCATCAACAAAACAACTTTAGACGTTTTATGACTCTTGACTACTTGAAAAAGAGAAACCTTACACCTATAAACTTAATGACCAAGTTGTAACCTAAAAATTCCATACCCAAAAAGTTAAACCCTACTTTAAATTCAACAAATATTATAAAAGGTAGACATAATGGTATTTAGTGAATACCCCATGCCAATTTTAACTATGGGTTAGGTCCAAGTATGAACATGAAAATTTTTTAAATGTTAAATATTGGTGCGAGCTCATATAATTCTTATAGAAATCATAGGACATGAATCAAGCTTAAGTCTTTCCAAAAATCACTCACTTATTATGAATTTATATATTTGCCTTGATGCCTAGTGGGTGTTTGGTGTCAAAACCCAACACTAATTTGGACATACCAAAACACATTTGCGCACACACACATATTCCTTTCAGCAAGCTTCAAATCATGAAGTTTTTTTCATCCACAATAAAGTTTAGTATAATGATAAACCTCTTCTTTTGAATTTATGTGCTTCAATTTTTTTCTTGTTTCTTTTCTCAAATGCCTTTTGTACTTGAATCGTTAAAATGAAGGTGGTTATAACTAGTTTTGGTTGTCTCATGTTGCTTTAGTTCATAATTTCATTTCGTAAAGTAATGGTTTGTTAAGGCCACAACTTGTAGTATATTTCAACGGATTATTTATATTGACTACCTAAGTCAATTATTAGTAGGTTGACTATTTGACGATCTATCTAAATGGTCCTATTTGGCTATTAATATTTTGTTGAAATGAAAATTAACTAGATATTCTTTTGTTGGTAATTCATTTTATCCACATAGAGAATAACATAACATTCAAATTTTTTTTTGGGTCTTTTATAGTCTTACAAATATTGATGGTGGAAGACAATAAGTACATAATGTGCAAAACCACACAATAATCTATAAATATGTTCCAAACAAAGCTTGTTAAAGGGCATTTAACTTCCCCCTAGTCCCAATACATGTACTAGGTCCAAAGCTAATTTTTGGTTGGTATATAGTAGGTATAAACTAGTTAGTGTTGTTAATTCAAAGTATTTGGCAAGTTCAGGTCGAAGTTTTAAGTCATATTTTATAATATTAAAACTATAGGCCCATAGTTTTGTTAAAATTGAATTTGGAATGAAATCTTGAAACATAATATGTGCCATAAATTAATGTCAAATTGTAATTTTAATATAATATATGCCATAATAAACACCACAAATGATACAAATTTCTAATGGATGAAACCACAAAATTTGCCTTAACATTGGGTCATGAGTTGTGGCCTTTTGTGTAAAAGAAAACCACATTTTCTTGTAATGAAAATAATATGATGAAACATTTTTTTAAGGTCATACATTAAAAAAAACACTTATTTGAACTTAGAAATCATGAAATCAAAAACCATTTCCTTAAATAACCAATCTTGTTTTTCGATGTCAACACAATCGACTAATCCATTTCTTTTTTAAAACTCACCTAAAGGGCACCATTGGCTATTTATAAGTTGACTACACCCACACAAAAAAATCTTGCAACAATCCATGACAAATGAAAAATCCTAATAGAGGGGTTCAAAGCAATGTTGACAAGTTTGTGGATTTTAATATTTTTAGGTTAGGTTACAAGGTTAGGTTCTAAACTCTTTGAATCAAAGGTTCAAAGTTTTTTTTGGAATTGCCATTGGAACTTGACAAGAGAATCGAAATATTTTCTAAATTGAATTCTAATTTAAACCAAGGGTGTTGCATTGTTTAAAAAAAAATCAGGTTTTTTTTGCACATAAATGTAATTTTATTGGAAAAAAAAAGTAACTCTATATTTTGGACAAGTTATTGTATTTGATTTGTTGTACATAATTAATATTACATAATCTTTATCTTGGAGTATGTGCACTAGTTGAACAAACTAATTACACAACATTTGTTTCTAGTTAAGTTGTGTGTAATAAAAATGGAATTGGACCTTGTTTTAAACTAGATAATTTTAAATTTTTTTGTGAAAATGATTGAAATTGAAAGTTTTATATATTCAAAAAGTCGGTCTCTAGATTGGATTAGAGGTTCTATAATTTTTATTTTTTTTAAAGAAAGAAAGAAGAAGTTAGAATTGAAACCTAAGGTTCTTTTGAAATCAATAACTAAACAACAGTAGTTCAAAGGCAAATTGTCTTTCCCATTATCTATTTGGAATAATAATTGATTATCTCAAATGTTCATTTTGTTCCATATGAGTGGATTGATTATGGAATCATAGATTATTCCAAGGTCATTTTTATGAACACTTTTTGAAGCGCTCTCTCTTGAGCATAAAACATTTTAGTAACAAATGGAAGTAGTGTTAAGTTTTGAGCTTTTACCTTTCATCACACTAAATGTTCAAAGCACAAAGTTATTGAAAGTCAAATGGAAAGGTGGATGATGGGTTTGAAGGAGTTGAGTATTTTGTTAGAAACGACTTTTGTATGATGGTGGATGTTTTGAAAAAGAGGTGGACATTATTTTGAAAGAGTTGGCTATTTTGATGAAAGAAGAAGAAAGGTATGTTTTGTGAGCATTTCTAGAATTATTGTTCTCTCAAACTAGAATTGTTCCATGGATTCGCCATGGGAATAATAATCGACAAAATAATCATGGGATAAGCAACAAAACCAATTTAAGGTGTTTGAAGCTTCACCCTAGATGATCACACAATTCACAACCCTAATTGGACTTTAAATAATTGATTTGTTGAACGACATAATCAACCTTTGAAACCCGCTAATGAAAACATACATAAGAAACAACACAATCTTGCAACATGTTTTTTGAGCAATCCAATGACAAAAGCATACAACAATCTTTTAGCAATCCAATGACAAAACAAAGCAAGAATTTTGCATCAATCCAATGAGCCAAAAAAACATACAAAATCTGTGCAACAAATCTTGCAACAATCCAATGACAAAAGCATGCAACAATCTTGCAACAATCCAATGACAAAAGCATACAACAATCTTTTAGCAATCCAATGACAAAACAAAGTAAGAATTTTGCATCAATCCAATGACAAAAACATACAACAATCTTGCAACAAATTTTGGCAGCTCAATCCGATGAGAAAACCATACTAAAAATTATCTTGCAACAAATCTTGGAGCAATCCAATGACAAAATAAAATAAAAATCAAACAATCTTTGCAACAATCTTGCAGGAAATCCAATGACAAAATCTATGCACTTCATTCTCTTTTCTGTGTTACAGAATGCAAAGAGCTCTTCTTCTTCTTCATCATCATTTTGTTACAGCATTTTTGCGGGGTGACGTTGCTTGATTGTCAAGCTGCAAACTGTATTGTTCTGAACTCTGCAATTTCTGAGAGAACAGATCTGCATGCAAGAATGTGTTTTCTATCTTATTGTTTCGTCTCATGACCGTGATTCCTCCCTCCCTCCCTCCTCTGGCGAGTCTAGAAACGGAGGAGTATTTTGGGAGGAGGACGATAATGATTCTACGATGTTGTTCTTGTTGTTGCGTTTTTGGACCTTCTTTTTCTTCTTCAGAGAGAGGCAGCTGAACAACATCCAAGGAGGCAGCCGCTGTTCAGACAACAACAGTTGGCGAAGCTCTTCAGAAGCTGCTGCCTAAAGAACGAAGGGTAGTTCACAAAGGGTTTCACTACGGATTTTCAGGTAACCGATTCATTCATTACTCGCTCTTTGCTTGGAATAGATACATATTTTTTCTGTTCAAGAAATACAAGAAATGCTACCATCTTCTTCACTGAAAGATTGAGAGAGAGAGAGAGTCTCCCCACATAGGGAAAAACAGAGCTTGCAGTTGCAGTCAAGAAAAAGAAGAAGAAGAAGAAGAAGATGTGCATCAGGTAAGGTTTGTTGTAGGACCTTTTTTTGTAACCACATCTGGTTTTGTTGAGGGAGAGCTCTTTCCAGAATCCAGTTCTCAATGTTTCAACCCTGGGGTTTGACAACAAGTGATGTGAAATTGTGTTATAGTTCTTCAACACACATGTCTGCTTCTTGTATTGGGGTTTTGTGAGATGTAAGGAATCAGATGTTTGCTTGCTAAATTCAAGAGTTTTCTTTGCTTGCAGGAGTCCGTAGATAACACAATGGTATCTTGCAGTTTGATTCCAGGGTCACCAAGTTGTTAACAACAAGAGTGTTGTCATCATCATCCTGGAGATGGAAGAGGATTTGGGCTGAGGAGTCTGTGAACAAGAGGCTGGACAGTAACAACTCAGCTTCTTCTTTGAAGGAAGAACATGAACAGGAGCAGGTGGAAGCAAAATTGGATCAAAGTGTTGAGACTGAGCTTGGAGCTTCTTCTAGGAATGGTATGCATTTCATTTCCCATTACACCCTATGATGTTTTTAGCTGTTATGAAATCTCTGCCACTTCTGATAGTAGAAAATCGTCATGTCTTTGCACATTTTCTCTTTGTTGGCATCAAGCTACAGAGCATGCAGTATAGAAGCAGTATTTGGGTGGATTATCTATGTACACCCACTGTCAGGAGCTGATGAAGTCAGGGGGTAGTCATAGCAGTTCCGTCACTGCTACTTGTGATCAAGTTGTTGGTCTGCCACTTTGTGAGAAACTCTCATAAGGTTATGGCTGTGCTCATTGTCATGCTACCTTCAAATTGTTTTCGTGGAGATTTCTCTGCAATCTCATAGATAAGTGTAGAGCCTGTAATACTGAAATTGAAGGCAGGTGTCAGAATGCTGTGGGAAATTAGTGGTTTCTTGAACTCTCTGATGAGATGTTCCAGCATATCAGATTCAGTATTGTTGATATCATTGCACTGATTACTGTCACAGGGTCCATTGTATCCATCACAGGGAGTTTTCCATGAGATTCAATGGATTTGATTTACAAATGGAACTGTTGATTATTTCAAGATTTTTCTTTGTATTGTCTAGGAGCATTTTTGGTCTCAAATTCTCAGCAACACAAGCAAGACCATGAACGTCACCATTTCCGAGCTAGTGAGAAGTTTTCCTTCTTCCAGATCACAGTACAAGGAAACAAGAAGACAGCATATAAATTGTTTGGGGTCAACATGACCCCAGAAATGATAGTGATAGCCTTGGTGTATTTCATACAAGACATTTTAGGGCTGTCTGAACTGGCCATCAGCTTCTTCCTAAAGGATGACCTTCATCTTGACCCTGCAGAGGTGAGTGATGTCTGAATAGAACATTCTCTGTTTTTTCACAACATATTTGAACCTTGAGCTGTTAACTTGAGCATTGAATGAAGCAGTACTCATAGTAATTTTCTTCATAGAAGAAGCTATATGGTTATTGTTAATAGTTTTCCAGAAGTTTCTTGTAGTGCCCAAAAATCAAACAGAACAGAGCATCTTGCATAGCTTAGAATAACATTGTCTTGAAAACTTGTAGGGAGTTCTCAAGAAGCTTACAGGCACACACAGGTTCTGTTAATTGAACTGATAATATGGAGAGAAGATGGGGAATGGCAAGGAACTTATACTATTATTCAGACTGTGTTTCTGACAGGTCTTCAGCTCTTCCTTGGCCCATCAAGCCCCTCTATGGACTCTTCAGGTAAATGACCTTCATGGAACGTGTTGATCTTGGATGAGAAATTGACAAGAAGTCTAAATTTGGATTCTAAAAAGTGTACCATAGAGGTTAGTTGAGAAGGCCAACCATCTATGTTGGTTTACTTTATATAGACAAGTCATACTAGACAATTGTCTCAAGCAGTACATCCACAGACAGTGAAAAGTGCTCCTAGCATACAAATCTTTTGCCATATATCAAAGCATGCAAACGCAGCAATAAGAGTTGCCCTGAGAATTTGGACAGTGAGTCAGTGGCTGAGAACCCTTGTTGGGTCTCCTACCATTTTTTTGTTCTCTCCCCTAGTTTCTGAGTACTACAAGCATTTGGACAATGATTTTGGAACCTTGTGAGTGAAATGGGTCATTGGTATCAGAGTGGAGGAGGATATCCTTATGAAATAATTTTGTCTCATAGTGTGCAGGGTCTAGTTCTTTTGTAACAGAAGAATCACTTTTGAAACTAAGAGGTTTGATGAACGTGCAGAGCACAGATGTCTCATGACTATTGGAGCCTGTGACCTGACCCTTAATTCTGCTATGGTCAAGAATCTGATGCAGTGATGGTGTGCCATTATTTGGCTATTGGAGAGGGTCATATTTGGTTTTATGTGGCCTCTTTGGTGCACATTGTCTTGGGGTTTCCTGGCTTCATTGTTGACAATAAATTTGCTGCAACCACTGTGATTTCTCAGTTCATTATCTGTTGCATTTTGCTGATGTTGTAAGTTTTATCACAACTTTTGGTAGCATGCTATGGCTTTTGGTGTCACTTACTCCTGCTAAGTTTGGAATCATTCCTGCTTTCTTTGAAGGTTTCTTTCACCTGTTCCAAACATTACATTGATACCACCTCCATGATTCTGCCAAAGAACAAGGTTTTGTGGGTCTATTTTGACTGGTGGGTGGGTGAATAATGAAGCTTGTGTATGGCCAGTGAGTGAGTGGCTGAGTTTGAAACCATGCAAATGAAATACTTCTTGAAATTGAAGTCAGAAATCATGCAAACAGGTTCTCTCAGATGAAGGATTAAATCTGCCTGCTATGTGTTAGTAGGCCAGAAAAGGTACAGGATCAGGATGCCGTTGAATAAAGCTTAAAATGTGACATTGAGATGTATTTCCTTCTTGGTTCTATGCAGGTGGCAGATTCAATTTGGTTGGATAATTTTGTGTGTAGGTATCATTCATGCCTATGCTGGTGCTTGCAACACGGCTATGCCCACCTGGTGTTGAAGCAACTTTATTTACAACATTAATTTCAATTTCCAATGGAGGAGTTTTGTTGGGCGGGCTTATTGGGACAAAGTTGACACAGCTTCTCGATGTAACAAGTGAGAATTTCCAAAACATATCTCTTACATGCCTCGTCTAGTTCCCTTGGTAGTATGATGTCATAGACAAAAGACTCCAAACTTGCCTTTTTAAATGTGACATTGGTGGACTGTTTTTTTCCCCATAGAGAGGCCTTTTATAGACACAATCCACTTTGGTGGCTATTCAAGCTCCTTTCTAACAAACTAACCTAATGCAACTTCATATCTCTATCTCCGCTCACCACCCTTCAAACAAGATGCATAGGTAACAAAAGAAAAGTGCTTACACCTCAATTCAATGAACCTTACAATAGCATGGTTTTTTTCCTCTTTTCTACAACCTCCTAATCTTTTCTATCATCTCTCCCCACATGAGAGCTTTTTTCTCCTCTATTCTTCTTTTTTACCTCCTTGTGCATGTACAAGGATTTCTTAAACTATCCACATTTGCACATTTGTGCCCACACTAGTTGACACCAAGTTGGTGTTGGTTGCTTGTCCAAGAAGTTGGTGATTGCTAACATGCTCCCCCTCCTAAAATAGGTCATTGTCCTCAATGAGAAAAATTAGAGAAGTTAACCTTAAAATTAGATTCTTTTTCCTATGTAGCTTCATATGTGGGATAATGTTTTTATTTTATCCAAAAAAATAATTCAAGTTTTATCTTAAAGTTGTTTGTTTCTTGTGTTTAAAACCTTTTTTGTTTGGGCTATATTGTTTCCCTCATCCAATGTTTTTGGTGATTCAAGCAAGAAACAATTTTTTAAAGTAGGCTAACATGGAAGACATCATGGATCTTTCATTTTTTTGGGGATCCAATTGATAAGCCACTTTGCCTATTTTTAAAAATATGGCAAATAGGTCATAATATCGAGGGGAAATTTTTGGGCATTCCTCCAATCTCAAGCCACTCCTTAAAGGCTTGATTTTCAAAAACATTTTGTCATTAACTTCAAATTCCTTACAACTTCAATTTTTGTTAACACAAAACTTGGTTTGTTCTTTTACACTTTGCATACTTTCCTTGATTAATTTCAAAGTAGATTGCATATTAATAAAATTTCATTTATATCTTAAACATTCTTACCCATATAAGGTATGGAATAGGCTTGTTTTAATGGAGGAATGCTACCTCCCATTATAGGCAAATTTCATCAACTATAAGTATTGTCCACACTTCATTATCAACAGTTAACATATGTTTTTAATGTATATTCTAGAACATGGTTTGTCCTCTTTATTTGTTCATTTTTTTTTTGCATGATAAATAGTGTTCATTTTGAATTGAGTGCTAAACATTTTAAATAAAGTTGTTCAAAATTGGTTCACAAACTTTCAATTGTGATCACACAATTTCTTTGGATAACCCATGTATTCGAAAAATATCTCATAAAAATAATGTAACCACATTGGTGTTTAACATAATGGATTTGGTAGTTAGGAAATGAACATGTTTTCTATGTCTATCCACAGTCACAAAATTACTATCATGTCTAAATTGATTATTGGGTAATCCCATAATGAATTTCATACTTATGAACACTCATTTATTATTGGGAACTCTTAAAGGTTGTAATACCCTTAGGGTTTTAACTTATTTAACTTTGGATATTTGACACTTTTTTCAACATATATCCTTTTTTTTGTTAGATCAAAATTAAATTTTCTTTACAATTGTGTATATTTTTTAAAACCTTAGATGGCTTGTAATGGGAATGTTATGGCAATAATAAACAAATACAAAAAAATATTCAAATTAGAGATACATAACTTTGTGTCATAATGTAACATTCCATTATCTAAAGTACAAGCCATATACTTTTGAATTTTTTCATGGGTTTTGTTATTTTTTTATAGGCTTTCATAAGATTTTTAAAATCACTCACCTTGGACATAATACTTTTGCATGTCCACCATCATGTTATTTTTTTATCATGACTTGATGGCATTAATCAAAGGCTAATAAGACAATGCATTGACTACAATATTTTCCATACTTTTTATATAATGCATGGCCGACCCATAATCAAATTATTTAAACCTTTTCACCCACTTTCATTGTGTTCTATTTAAATTGGGTTAAGTGGTTAAGTATTTTCAACTCTCATGGTTTATTTCAATGATAAAAGGTTTTAAAAAATAAATAATTGTTCCAAAATTTCAAAACATATATCATAGCCAATAATAATTCATTTTCATGGGTGGGGTATTTTCATTTTGTTGGATTCAATTTTTAAAATGACAATACAATAAACTCATAATGCCCACAATTGATTTTAAAGGTTATTTTTAGTATATATATTTTTTCCACATGAAATTGGTGGTAGTCATTTTTCAAATCGATTTTTAAAAATACATTAACACCATGAAAATATTTCAATAGGGGATATGTATTTTTTTATCATAATCTTATTTAAACTTTTGTAATCCACACAAAGTTTTTAAATACCATTTTTAAAAAATAAATTACAATGGTATCCCAAGGGGATTAATTAAGCATTGTGTAATTTTTTTTCCTAAAAGGTCATTTAATTGCTATTTCAATTTCTTATTTTCCATTAAAAAATGACTACAAGGAATTTTAGCAATTGATTACATTAAGGTTTAAATCAGTGGTATGATCCACCCACTTAATTAATCGCATCCTTAATAAATTTGTTTGAAAAATAACAAATTATCTAATAAACCATTTGATTCATTTTCCTTCCTTTAATTTTCAATTCACTCATACATATATTTGAAAGACAATTTCCCATATTCATGTATACATTTTAAAAATTGAGTTGCTAAATGCAAATCAGTAATAAATAAAATTCACATATTTGTAAATTCAAAAGATGTGTCATTTGGTTTAAATTGATCTACATTTATATGTCACCCATGCATTTATTAAATCTAGCCATGATATTCTCAAAATTATGTCATATATGGTTTTAGGTTCAATTTCAAAATTGATTCATGGGTCCAAACTTTAAAATTGAATTAAAACATTCCATAAGTAAAGGTTAATATTATGAATTTGTCCATTAGGTAATAGCACTAAAAGAAAAATGTGAATTTGTAATTATAATTTATTATCATAAAAAAAAATTAATCAACGCATGTGATTAAAAATTTATTAGTTACATAAATAAAGTGTCATGAGTAAGAAAAACTTCAAGAATAGGAACTAAATCAAGGACATAACAAGGAAAACAAATCACAAGAAATGCAAACCTAAATCTAATCCAAAACTGAAAATACTTAAACATAAAACAAGAACATGGTATATGTTAGAAGATAATTCAAATAAAATTTTGTTCTAATAACGTATGAAAACAAAGGTTACGATAAGAAAACATACTCAAAACTTGTGTTGAACAGATCAAAAGTAATGGGAGGTCTTACCCCTATTTATACCCCATTGGGGACTTAGTTCAAAGAAGTTTCCATACAGGTTTCCATGCGTGCATTGATTAAATAAGCTTCTCTACTAATAATGAATTAAAAATCAATTAAAATTTAACTAAATGTTAACTTAGATTATACCCCATTGGGGACTTAGATCAAGAAAGCTTCCATAGAGGTTTCCATGTGTCCATTGATCAAGGAAACATTTTTAAAAACTTCCTACTAATAGTGAATTCAAAGTTAACTGAGAGTTAACAATGATGCATGTGACTATGTTAGTGCAAATGATAATGCAAACGATGATGCATGTGATTATGTTAGTGCAAGAGATGATACAAGTGATGGGTGATGATGATGTCCATGACATGAAGTTACAATTCACATTTAGTTACAAATGATGATTCATCATTGATGTCAACACGTTCCACATGGATAATGTATATGATCAACATATATTATTTCATTGTTGATTATTTGTATACAATTTGTAATTAATTTTCATTTTTGTAATTAAAATATAACCCATTCACATATTGCCACTTGATGTAATCAAAATATGCCATGTGATTTTTTTAAATTAAAAACTAAATTTATGTAAATAAGTATTTTAATAAGTAAATAAAAGATAAGTAAAGCATAGGTAAATAATTTTATAAATTAATTTTATGTTTAACCTTTATGGGTTAAACCTTTTTATTAGTTCATCCCAAATGACATTTTGAAAAAAAATGTGTATATGTGTTTTCAATGTTTAAAATCTACCTCCTTATATATATTTAACAAGATTAAAATGAATGACAAAAATATGAAATCAATTTTATAATTATAACCTAATCACAAATTAATTTACAACTAAAAAAACTTATCCAATATCTTTTGTATTTTTTTCAATATTGCAAACTATTACATTCATGACTCTCCTCAGGTGAAAGTCAAAAGTTTTAAAATTACAGAAAGTTTTCTAAAGTCATTCATACCTTTAGACGATGTTACATCCCTTGTTGCACAATTTGATTACCATAGTTTATGTTGCAATTATAGTGCTCTTGGCATTCCTTGATGCAATCTCGCACCTATAACGTTTGTCACCTTGACAATTTGTAGCCATGATACAATTCCCCCATGGACAAAAGTTGATGTCCTTTGCTGTACCCAACCCCATGCACTGAAGTAACACACATAATAATGGTTAAGTACATAAATTCTTATACATTGGTGACCTTTGTAACACACTTAAACTGCAACACATCAAGTTCAAATAGTTAGTAATCTCAAAATACATGTTAAATAACTTAGAATGCCTTATCAATATAACATTTTTTGAACAATCCACTTTGAGTATATGCACTCCCCACCACCATATTGAACACAATTACAATTATTGGGCATTTTGACACAATTGTGTTGACAATCCAAACAAAAATCTTTTGTAGAAAAGTGTGAAATGTCACACCCATTCCCCACATTATGATTGAAAATATTTTTTCAAGATGTATGTGAAAGGAAAGGGTAGAGCCATGTTTCGTACATGGGCTAAAATAGGGATAGGAACACACTTTAATCCCCCATTCAAATCTTCGACGTGATCTTGCCAAGACCCTTGGCTATTTGAATTTAAACTCTATAATCACATGCGCTTATAGGGTCAGATTATGTGTAAATGAAGACCTCCACAATAATGATCAAGTACTGTATCAAGAATTTACAACAAAAAAATATAAGATATAAAAGTTATGATCACAAAGTTCAATGGCAATCTATTCTTACATCAAGTCCCAACTTTTGACAATTATAAAAAAAATAGAAAATGCTGGATATTATAATTTTGGCAACAAAAAAACACTCCAATGTTATACCATCTAGGCATAACTCATTGCTAATGGTGAAAAAACCTCTGTTTTTTTGTGGTACTACTGGAATGTAACTACCAAAATGTGCAATCCAATAAGGAGGTTGTAGGACATTGTGAGACTTTAGCATTGTAAACAAAACTTGACTACAAAATACTTTTGGTATATCTGATTACATTCATTAGGCTAGATGTGTTATAACATTACAACTTACAAGTGTAGGGTCGTAACAATCAAAAGTGTAAACTTGTGGTAAGAGAATACTCAAAAATGCCACAACACATTTTACATTATTGTCAAGATATCTTATAACTATTGTATCAAGGACATCCACCAATATGCCCTAAAGAACTATGTATTACAGTAATATCATTCACCTTTAAATTACCCTTTTGCACTATTTAGTGCTCCACATCTTTTGCTTTCTTCTTCCCCTTTTTTGCTATAAATGTCAATTCATAGTCATCAATTGGACCTCAAGCCCGTGTCTTAACATTTTCCTTTGTGGTCACCATCACATCTAACCCTTCCCCTTTGATTTCCGACCATGCTTCTACTTCCCAATTCCTTTCCCCGTGTCATGCATCTCAATAATGACCTCTTGGGTCTCAACAACACTAACATTCTTTTGGGTCCCCATAGTAATCCTTGTTGTATGTATTTGATCTGAAATGGTTTGCTCAGTCTTAGGAAGAGACTATTTCTTTCCATTTGTGTTGCTTATATGAATACTGAGGGGGAGAGTAGATGTATTCTGTTGTATACTAGTTAGTTCAAGAAGGTCAGTCTTTGTTGGTGCTTCTGCATTGGCTTCACTTTTCCCATTCAATTCCTGAAAGGTCACAATGGTTTTGGGTTCAAGAGGAGGTGGCACTATTGTGGCTAAACCATTTTCCACAACCATCTGGACATCAACATCCTAATGGGAGCTTGTTATTTCTCTCACATCCTCTCCCAGAACTGCCACTCTTGTTGTTTGAAGATACATCATTAGTCTCTAACACCTTTAACACATTTGATTTGCATGCCCTACTAAGAAGGCAACATGGTGGAGTTGCCAACTTTTTCATAAGGTCCAAAGAAGGCAACAAGTTTTTTGGAACATTTGATTCAAGTGGTACATGTTTTTTCTATAACTCCATAGATTGACATCTAGGTGAAGTTCTGATAGGTGCTTCAGGAGTTTTAAGCACATGCTTAAGGTCAAGAGAACTAATAATTTGAGGAGAAATCATTTGGGAAGTTTGTGGCCTTACAACTTGGCTGGTCACACCACAACTCCCATTGCAAGTGTTTGCACTGGATGGTTCACAGAAGACCTTGAGTGAAGATCCTACATCCACACAAAATAACATTCATGAATTGTATTGGGGAAGTCAACTCATTAATTAAAATAGCTATGGAAAACCCTAGATTATACATTGTCAAACTACACAACATATATTTAGGTACATACAACACAATACACGTTAATCCATCAAGTGTGGTTAGTCTCTTACAATTACACATCAAAGTCTATACCTATTAGAACATTGCATACAACAAGACAACATACAAAGTGCATTCTAATCAAGCAAGTATGATTTGTATCTTATAGTTTAATGGATAGACACAAATGCAACATAAATTATTCATCCATGCAGATAAAATACTAAACACCATACATAATATTCAAAGGGTATTTACCATGCACATCAACAAGCAAAACTTAAGTATATGTAGTCAATTGTAATACATACATTACAACCTTTCAATTTGATGTGCATAATAAACTTTTTAATCCCACATTAAAATATGATCTTTTAAAAAAACCAAACTATTTACCTACGTACCTATCTATTTAAATACCTACGCACCCACTAACCTATTGACTTACTTTCCTAACCTATCAACCTATTTTTTATATATATATATTATTCAACTTAATTAACTTAAAATATTATTTATTAATCAATATTTAGCATAACCTATTTTTATTAACTTAATTTACTATCTATTAATTGACTTAGCTTATCAATTAAAATAGCCTATGTTGCACCAAAGTTGGGTTTCCATGACATTTGTGTTTAGACTTATGTTAAACCTTGTTTAAGCATTTACTCAACAAAAATTTGGTTAAAGGTTGAATAAACATTGACTGAACAATGTTTTTATTAAAACTTACCAAAATTTTGGTTAAACAAAAAATTGGTCAAACATTAACCAAATTACAAATTAATTACACCTTTGGAAGATTGAAACTCGTTAATAATTAATAACAAATTACGTATTATTTATCATTAATAATTATTAGACATTAATTATAATTTTTAATTTTTAATTATAAAATTAATTAATTAACTTGTAATTAATAGTAGCTATTATTAATTAAATGTAACATATAGTTAATAATTAATAATCATGATTTTTAATGTACCTAATTTGCTTAACAAATAATTAATTTAGTTTAATAACTTACTTATGTACCTAACCACCTATTTATCTATTTATTTATTTAACAATTTTATTAACATACCCAAACCACACACAATATATGCAAAATATATATTTGACATGCCCTAAATATAAAATAGTGTATAAACATACTTTAATACCATAATATTTGGGCCAATTCAATATTATTATATTATTTCTAATTTTTTGAATTTTTTTGAAAAATGGTACATAATTAAATCAAAGTTCTAAAAACTTTAGCTATCATTTATCGAATGTTCATGAAATTTGGTTTTTTGCTAAATTTTGAAATAATTTTTTAATAAATGTTTAGGAATTTTTTTTATTAACTTAAATATTTATTGCACTGGCTTCAAGATTATTATTTCTGAAATATCCAAATTTTATTATATATATATATATATATATATATATATATATATATATATATAAATAATAAATGTGTAGAATTATATTTCTGAAAATTAATTGAATATTTGACAAGAGCTTGTTGTATTGGCTCAAATACTACAATATATATTAAAACACCATAATGTACATGAAATGTATATGTACACCACATAGAAGTAACCAAGTTGTGACTATTTTTATAACTAATTTAATATTAAAACCTTTTTTTAAATGAAAAGCCCAAAAAATTAATCAACATGGAAAAGTGAAATATTTCGTAATCACAAATTAGTTGCATCATAAACACAATAATGATAATAGATTGAAAAATATTATGACTAGTTATAAAAATGACAAAACATAGTTGCAAATGACAATTGGTCACATATAGTCAAAAATTGAATGGTTGCATAATATAAGTGTTTGAAAGTGTAAAATCTTTAAAAGGTCCATGGCTCCCAATGGTAGACTTAGAATGACCACAAAAGTTTCTAAGATTAAATTATGCATGTTACTTGGATTCACCAATATCAATGTGAGTTTAGCATTTGTTGTTCTTTTTATGCGAATGATAATGGGATTTTCAACCATAATTCTTTCTAAAATGGCAAATGATACCTTAATAAATCCTTTTTTTTTTGTTTTACTATTACCCCTTTCTTCATTTTCTTTGGGGTAGTTAATGCAAGGGATGTTATCCATTAATAATGTTTAAAACATTTTTAAAAATGGTGAGTAGCCTAATGACAAGTAAAACATAGCCCTTTATATCTATGTTCCTCCTGATCTTTATCATGTAACGTTTCAAATACTTTTGTGATTATTCCTTGCACTTGTCAAGGCTTCCAAATCTTTTGGAGTTTTTTCCATTTTCTTTTACAAACTCAAGCTCCAAAAATTGTAATGTCCATTTTGGGGCTACCTTTTATTTTCCCAAAAAATTTCTTATTGGTCTTTTCTTGGTTTTCAAAGTTTATGGTCAATTGATAAGTTTTTGAGATAATTTTAAGGTTATAAGCTTTGACCATGTATTTTATATATGGTCATCTAACCCATTCACAAAAACACAAACATGGTTTAGTTCCACCAAAAAGGAAATATAAAGGATATGTTTATGAAATTGACATTTGTATTTGTCGTAGGTATATCATTTCTTCCTTAAATATAAAGCATAATATTTTTGCATATATTGGGCCATGAACACCTTCCTAAATTCCATCCAAATTCTATGGTTGTATACTTCTTAATTTGCTTTAAATTGGCCCCACCACACTTGGGCCTTACCATACAACATCAAAGTTGCAAGCTTAATTCATTCCACTTCACTATAAGTTTTATTATATAATTGTTTTAAAATTTCCAAAAAAAGATGACCTCTTATGGGGTTGTGTTGCTTTTTCCATGAAAATTTGAAAACTTAGCTAACTTACAAACATTTTTATTGGAATTCTTCCTCCACTTAAGCTTTTGTTGCTCTATGGAGCCCTTTGGGTTAGGGCTTAATTCCAGGTCTTGTTCATGGGGTGACATTCAAGGTGGTTAACTCAACCTTGATCAACAAAAACCTTATGTAATTCTTTTCATATGATTGTAACCAAGACACTTTGGGTGGCATCATTAATACAAAACACAAAAGCCTCCAATCGAAGTGGTTAGTTTTTATTGCTCACATACAAAAGGTCTTCATTGCTTTGGTCACTTAACATAATAATTTTTCTTATGAAAATTTCAAGAAGTAGTAGGACAAGAAAGAAAAAAAACAAGGTGCATTATTTTATTTTTACAATAGTATTTTTGTTAAACATGCTTTGATACCAACATTTTACATATCACCTTTGGTTCCCTTGGTATTACAACACCACAAATAGAAACTCCAAACTTGCCTTTAAAAAATTAAATTAGTGCATTAATTTTTTTCCCACATAAAAGGCCTTTTATTAACACAATCCACTTTGGTGGCTATTTATGCTCCATTCTAACAAACTAACTTGACACCATTTTGTAACTTTATTTCCACTAATTGCCCCTCAAACAAAATACATAGGTTGCAAAAGAAAAATGCTTACACTTTAATTAATAGACTTTATAATAACACTCATGATTATCCACCCAGCCATGAGCACAAGAAGGGGTTTTCCTCCTCTTTCTATAACTTTTTAATCTATTTTATCATCTTTAGTCCTCACCTAAAAACTTTTTTCCCTCCAATTTTTTAAAAAGTTTTTTCTCATGTTCTCCCACATGTATTTGCTAGGATCTCCTAAATTATTTACATTTGCACACTTGTGTTCACACCAACTCCTAATAGCAACACCAAATCATTGGTGGTCATTATTTCTTAGTTATGACACCAAGTTGCTAGTGGTCACCTATCCAAAAGTTGGTGGTTACTAAAATCGAACATATTTGAAGGCTTAGCAAATATATTTATATTTTTTGTTATGCCCTCAAGATTCACCCTCTTATTAGTGTTGTGTAACATATCATCATTGCTTTGACATCCATTTTTGGGGCTTCTACCAACTAAAAATGAATTTAAAACCACTTTGTGATGAAAGCTGAAACAACTTGGAAAAAAATGAATGGTGAATAAATATGAAAAGATGAAGTTGTAATACAATGCATTATTACTACCAATTTAATTTTTTTTGTACTCTTTTAAATCGTCATAGAATTAAACATCTTTGTTAATTTACATTTGAACATATTTTGCCACATTCAGGTTTGGATTTATTTCTTTGCAAGCTATTCATTGCAAAATTTTGCAAAATGAACATTTATGTGAATGCAAGTTTTGTCTAGAAGTGTTTTTTGAATTTTTTTTCCAAATATGATTTCAAAATTTCCCATAAACACTTTGTATGGAAAACTCAAGGACTCTTATTCCTACATTGTCCATGCCCCCTTTGTTATCAAAGAATTCTTCCCCCACTTGTCTTTTAACACCATGATTATTATATTTATAAATTTTGCATTCAAATTCCAATGTGTAATTTCAAAATTTATCCTTGAAAAAATTTCAACTTATCAAAATCTAGGGTTTCATTTTTATTATTCAAAACTTCATTTAAACCCACATGTACATCTTTTGGTATGTGGCCCTTGTTTTGTATGGTTTTTGACCAATTTTAGGTGGGGTTTTTGATTTGAAAGATTGTATTAATGGGTTTCTTTCAAATGTTTTAATGTGGTGGGTTGTTTATAATGCATTAGATCACATTCAATTTTGAATCAATTTATTGTCAAGCTAATTAGTTTTGTCAAAAACTTTGTTGGCTTTACATGTAAGGGAGAGCCACATAATGATGTAGCTTTCATTTATTCCAATGTTTTAAAGAACCTTCACAAGGTATTACTTGAATTGCAAGTTTGTTTTTTTGAAACTTCTGGGAACATTTTTAGTTTTAGGTTTCAACTTTCTCTTAATGTGCAAAACCATTTTGCAATTAGCCACTTGTTAGATCTTATCATCTTGACCAAAGAAACTAGTGTTATCATTAACCTCACTTGAATTTATCTTTCTTAAACAACATTTTCTCATGAAAGTGTGATTATAAACATCATATTTCAAATTAGGAAGTAGAGTTATTGTGATGATCCCCCATCCAAACATGCTTTCTCATCTTAGTAATGAAGGTTTTTGATTATTTGCACAAACAATTTGATGATTTGTAGAACAATTGTTTCAACATAAAAAATGGGCAGTTTATTTTTTCCTTGTCAAGTAGAATATTTGCCAAGCATCCTAAGTAGTGGACAAATTCTTATGATGTGTTATGACAAAAAACTTGGTTACACAATAACCATAATTAGGAACATGTACATTAAATAGAAAACCTATCTTAGAATTACCAACTAACATTGAGCCAAAAGCTACCTAAATTCCTATTGTAACCTAAAATAAAGAGCTTGAGGTCTTTGAGGGGTCAAAAATTTTCGATTTCTCTCTCTTGAACCCATTGGTCTTTCTAGTTCTTCTCAATTGCTTAAGACCACATACACCCTCAAAACAACATTAAACTTCAAGAAGAACGCAAGTCCAAATCGCATTTGTGATACAAACCCTTGAGTATAAATAGATTGCATAAACCAGAAGATACTCATAACACCACCCCACAAATTGACAATGCTCATAAACTAGCACACTTCAACTCCCCACAAACTATTTCACAAGTTTGACAAAGAACCACATCCCCCTTTTTGGATCCACATTGTAGAATTTGATGAAATGTGACTATTTTTTAGAGTTCCCAATAATTAGGGTGCTCTCTTGTGATATGTAGCTCAACAACATTCACACACAAATAAACACGACACACTCAAGTTGAGAAGCTGACAAACTGTTCTTGAGACCCTTAAGATTTTCATCATCCCTTTTGTCATCAAACCCTAATCCACATCTTAGATTAAATTCTTGTCTATAAGAGTACATGGCGCAATGGATTATTCAGTACCTCCTCAACAACCAATCTAGACTTTTTTTATTCATCTCCCTACCAAAAACAAAAAAAGAAAAATCGTATTTATCTACCACCATCCTTCTTGCATTCCAAATCGAATTCGCAAAATTTGAAAAAAATTTCAATGTAGGTTCTTTTCCAAAATTTATCCACCTTCCTTCTTTATCTCATGTGCCACAGCCTTTTGAGGTCACCATAAGACTTCCTCCGTTTCAATTGACCTCCCATTGAAAACTTCGCCAACTCCACCTTGCTTGGCAGTTCCATCACCTCACGTTTAGCTAGTGTTTAACAACATCCATTCCAACTCATTCATCCCAAATAAAAGAAATCAACACAAAAACATAAAAGCCATAAACACCACCGCATCTCCATCACCTTTTTTTCGTGTCTCCATTGTTGTCGTGCGTCTACACCCCCAGCTAAAAGCAAGAGAAAGTGTTTCTCCTTATAACCCTAAAATTTCTCCCCGTTCACATCCAAACTCTAAAGTTAAAAATTTGTTAAAGTGTAACCTATTTGTGCTTTGATTTTTTGTCGATGAAAAAAGAAAAAAAAGAAAGAAAATCTGTTCAAATTAATGAAAATAATTGCATGTTCATTACCCTGGGTAATGGCAGCCCTCTCAGCCCTTACGTGTTCTTTGGTCCCCTGCTTGGGTGACTACCCTCGCTTGGGGACCTCAAAACATGGAAGACCTGAGAGGGCTGCCATTATCCTCTACAAAGATAGGTTTTCCTAAGGTCCAAAAAAAGAACAATCATCTCCATATTATCACCTTGGCCCCTCGTTCCTTTTGTGGGTTTCCATTTTTTTTTCCTAATGTATCTTCTTGTGTAGTTTGTTCAACACCTTGGTAAAAGGTGTTATCATCTTTTGCTTGGTACTTTATTAATTTAACCAAGTAAACAATGTAAAAAGTATGCTGCACAGAAAGTTACTAATTACCCCTTTTGTTGAGGTGTTTGCAACTAGACCGTGTAGCTCTTGAACTTTAGACTAAAGTGATGCATTCATTTTGTCACAAAGGTTTATACTTCGACAAGTGCCTAAATTTCCTTTTGATGAGTTTTGGTACATAATCTGCTACAATGAATGATAGTCATGGATGTGTTTTTCTTGAAAAAGGGCAAGTATTGGCTTTTTTGGATTCACTCAATATTAAAGTTGCATGGATCTTATTGGAACTATATAAGGTTTATCTCCTCAATATATAACTTTTTTTTGCATTTGCAAAGCTATGTAGGCTTCTCTATATTGGCCTTTAAAGAAAAAGGTATTTATATGTATTTAATGGGTAAAACCTAACTTTTACAACATATGAGATACGGGCTTTTTATTTTCAATTTTGTGATACAGCCACACTGAAGATCATCCACAAGAGGAATTACCTAAATTTGGCTAAAGCTTATAGAGTAAAGTAGAAAATTTTAAAATTTTGCCAAATTTTGGCAACCTACAAAACCTATTGTCTAAATATGACAATTTCAGAAACTTTTTCTTCGAAATCTGGCAACCTTAGTAAAAATTTTCTACCAAGATCCTTTGTAGGAGTTGCACTGGATTTTGTTTTGGTCACCAAGTGGTGAAAAAATCCACCCAAAACAAAAGAGAAAAGTGTATGAAATGCCAAATATGCAAAAGTTGCATATGTAACATGTATTTCGATTGATACTTAACATTGGGAACTAAATTATGTAATGCTTTGGGTGTTTAACTATGTTAATTATGTAATCAATTATCAAATTTTAGAATGGCTCAAACAATCATCATTGATTACAAAATTTTCCTAATTTTTTCTAACAACAAGAACAAGTAGCTTGTTGGTTTGTTTGTGAATTGCTTTTTTTTGTTTAGTGCCTCACTTTTTCTAGCTCCAATTATTATACCAAGTTCATAATGGGGACAAATCTAGTATATAAAATGATGATTCACATTTGTGATGGTCTTTGCTATTTGTTTCAGCTGGATACATATGTTGGAGAATAGTATGCCGATTATAATTTAGGGTTGGATCAATGTGGTATCTTCAAGGTTTCATGTTAGAACATGGATGTTAAAAGTGAGTAGAACAATGCATCTGGCATGAATGTTACAGACCCTCGAGAAAATCTAGTGGTTAATTTTTCTTTCATTTGATCTCACGTTCATCTGATAATTTCTTCATACATTTGACTGAACGTAACCTAGAGATGGGTTTCCAAATAGGGCCACAGTTTTTGATCCAATTGCATTTAGGCATGTTTTGTCCAATATCACAATTTGTAGCCAAACTTTTGTGTAAATTCCAAGGTTGCACAAACTCAAATGTTGTTCTTTCACAACAAACTCCTACCTACCATGCAACCGTGTGCAACCTGAATTCTCCAAGAAGTGGAAACTTGCTTGTCAAACTAGGAGTTTCTAAGTCCCTTGTTATTGTTGGTACCCATTTTGTCATTCATCACTTTGAAACAACTTGTACTGCAATGGGGCTTCTCACATCATGGGACCCATCAGTCCATGTATATGACCCAAATACATATTCTCCTGTTACTTGTGATGCAGTGAAGGTGATGTTAAACGTTAGCTTTTCACCAGTTTTGGTAAACTTGAGCACATTGGGTGTGATCAAAACCTTGATACCTGACGGTGCTTGTATCACTGATTTGTACACACTGCTAGCGGGTCCAACATTTGTTACTGTTCTTGTCACTATCCTCTTGCCATTCAAGGCACTGATAGCAATTGATGGGTAGTTCAAGTCGGTAGTTGTGGGGGTTTGAGCTGGACACACAAACTGTGAACCTGTAATTATGCTTATATCTGAGGTGTTGTACCCAAGACTACAAAGGAAGAGTGAGTAATCATATGCCGTGGCTTCATACACTAAGCCTGGATCAGCAGCAGCGTTGGGATTGATTTGTCCTGCACCGTAGTCGAATGCTGTTCCTGTGATTGCAGATCCATTACGAATCACCTCTCCTGTGTTGTCGAGGTATGTTGCTGCAACAACAACAACCCATAAGAACAAACAACTGTTATTGCAGGCTATGGCTCAACACTGATTAAATATAACTCCAAAGGAAAAAAAGACTAGTGAAGATGGCATCTAGTTTGAACTTCCAAAGAACCATAATGTTCTCCAGTGTAAAAAAATCTGCCCTAATTTTCAGAGGATGTGCACTTCCACCATGGAAGATTTCTTCCATTTTGTAAGATCCTGGAAGATTGTTGCTGAGTTCTCGTGCTTGACAATCATCTTCTAAATACACTACAGAAATTAGGGCAGGTTTTCATGAATTGGGAGGCTGTGTGTCATCATCGTACTACTAACCTGTCGTTATGATTGCTGATTGTATAGCACTTGGACTCCAGTCGTGATGGGCAGCTCTTAAAAGCGTGGCAACACCAGTGGTGTGTGGACATGCCATGGATGTTCCTGATATTATGTTGTATTGCACAATACGCGTGTCAAATGGAAGGCCTGTTGGTGATGCGGCTCCACTCCAAGCGGCCAGTATGTTAACACCAGGTGCTGTTACATCTGGCTGCATCCACAAAACACACACATGTCCAATGACTCCTTTGTTTGTCCAACATCGCACACATGAGAAAAAACTCTGCAAATATATGTTTTCTGGGTCACAGCTCGTGTGCATCTATCTCCATAGCAATAGCTCCAAACTCTACCAAGCATGCTTCAAAACAAAGAGAAAAACAACAGCCCCTGAAACAGAAGAAAACAGAACCTGTATAAGAATCCACTAGAAGAATTTGTTATATCTTAATTAGAAGAGTTACCTTCAATATGTCTGGAGAAAGGCTGTTGGGACCTTGCGATGAGAAAGATGCGATTATTGGAGCTGGTTTGACACCAAGCACAGTGGTTGCTGGAGTGATCTGAGCCAGTGGTGAACTGTAGCCAGGCCACAATTAAGTCCAAATCAGAGATATTTCTAAAAACAAGGAAGATGTTGCTAGGATTTTAGTGGGACTTGGAATGAATTTGCACATGATGGTCGGGAGGGTTTAGGGTTCCAGCCAGAAAACTTTATGCAGGGAATTTCATAATGCAACATCTAGGAACATCATCTGTGTTCAGCAATTTTTTTGAAAGTAGTGGGAAATTTATTATCAAGTCTTTCTTACGATTTGCACACTACCATGGTGAGGATATTTACATGGTAGTTGCAATGTAGTCCAAGATAGCAGTACTGTCATCTGCATTCACCATAGTGGCTGGAATGAAGTGTGGGTCTGCTTCAAGGTCATTACCATCTGCAGGTGGATTCCCCAATATCATGCCAATACCACCAGCTTCTCCAACAACTGCGCCCTTCTCTACACGTGCAGTGATACCCCGCGTACATGCAACTATCTTTCCTTTCACTTTTGTTGGGTCAAGAGTGCCATTGAAGCACAGGTAGCTGCCATTATATTCCACATTGGCAAATTTACATCAGATCCATTCTATCACAAACAACACCCAAAAAACGACATCAACTTCACACTGCAGCATAGGCAATATAAACAAGAAATTAATCTGAGTATTGAGAAGTGCAAATGTGGAACTTTTCTGGGATCATTATTCCAAGTTTTCACAGTTTACCATAAGAATTAAGCAAGCTCTTGAAGGAAATTGATTCCAGTCTAGCCTTGAATGGGTTGCATTGTAGATTGACATTACTATGTGAAATGCAAAGTAAAATGGGTCTCCTTGTTTCATTGATTGAGGGCTGCAATCTCATTCGTCAAGATAGTGCACTAAAGGGGTTGTTGAGAGGCTTTGTGCATACCTATTGTTTCCAGCAATTCCCGGAAGTCCAACATCTCCAGCATAGACTAAAGGATAGAGTATTTGATCCAATTTCTCGTTTGTCACACTAAACCCCTGCTTGCACAATGCTCAAATATCAGCAATTATGATGCTTATCAATAGATCAGTGGGTTACTAGACAAGATCGGTATCCAAAAGCATTCCAAAAATCTAGTGTGGGGTTGTTGCAATCACCAGATATGATTCATTGTTTCCAAGAATTGAATATGAAGAGAAGTTCCGGTCAATAGTGCTTGCAGCAACAGTGATAATCCAAGGGGCTACATTGGTTACAGATGCTGGAGTAGGCCCATCATTTCCAGCTGAGCACACGGTGACGATACCCTTCTGGGAAGCAGAGAAGGCCCCAATGGCAATTGAATCCTCATATAATGGGACAAGGGGAGGACTTGACCCGAGTGATAATGTGAAGATGTCCACACCGTCTGCAATTCCTTCGTCCATTGCTGCAAGGATGTCGGTATCAAAACAGCCACCCACCCAACACACTTTGTATGCTGCAATCCTTGCATGTGGGGCACCTCCCTTGGCAGTTCCATTAGCTTGTCCAAACTCATTTGCACCTGCCATGCAAAGATTTTTCTTTTTTTTTGACATGGATCAAAACCATTGTTGAAGGCAATCTCAATGACCTTGCATCAACATTGAACTATATCACCACCACCACCACCACTGAGAACAAATTGACATTTGTTTTGTGAATGCCAACTTATTTCATGAACAAGGAATTTGCCATTTTCAGACAGGCATGGAACAAAAGGAAGTACCTGGAACAAAACTTCCACCAGCTGTTGATGATGTGTGGGTACCATGACCATCCGTGTCTCGAGCTGACAAGACATCACCTAATGCTGTGACATTGCCAATCCCACCTACTGATGCTGCATATCCCGCTACAAAGAACTTTCCACCGATGAGCTTTCTGCACAGCAAATCATCAGTCTACGTCAAGAAGTTGATAAGCAAAATGGGGAGCTTTGGCATCATCATCAGCATGCATAGAAGAGCTCTGCACCTTGGAGACAGAGGTCATTACCAAGATTTGTTGAGAAATGAAGCAAGACACTAGCTCAGTCCTTCATGTGTGGTACTAATGAACTAAGATATAAGTCTTGATTTATACAAAAAATTTGCAACCATGAGTTGAGCTCACAAATTTTTCGTGAAGCTGCAAACCAAATTATGGAGCTTCTTCTACCTGTTGCCTGATGTCATGCAGGGCCGCCATTGAAGACTGAATATCATTCACAAACTCTAATCGCAGCAGGAGCAGATTCCTAATATCATGGGTCTGACTTACTTGTTGCAGTTTTCAGGGCCAAATTCTTCACCCTTTTGGCATGTGCCTTTCCATTTTGCTGGAATTGGACCCAGACCTTCATCACTGTAGCTCTGCGATTCAGGCCAAACTCCTGCAATTTTTTGCCATAGAATATTATCTTCAAATCCATAAGCACCATGAGTCCAGTGCCACCAACAATTCATGCATGATGTCCAGGTAAATTTGTCATGCATGATGTGGCATGAACAAACTTGTTAGGAATTATTATTATGAAGCAGCAGCAGGAATCATGATGCAGGTAAATTCTGGAGGAGAGTTGTATCTGAAGCTGGGACAGAGTCGGTTGAAGAATCATGTCGAAGAATGCACCTACCTGTATCTAAGCTTCCAATGATCACATCTGCTCCATACTTGGATGCTTTCCACAATGAATTCTTGGGGATGCTGCCATCTCCAGTCTCCAAACCAAGATACTCCCACGAATGTGTGGTATGTGGTGTGCTCACTCTGCTCTCATAGATTGCTACAACTTCTGGCATTTCTACAGGTGCACAGAGTACACAAACAAATTATCCCCAACTCCATTGTGTTGTATAGAATCCTGAAAACTAGCTTGCACATTGGGGACACTCATTGCAATGAAGAAGAAGAAGAAGAAGAAGTCCCCAGGAGGAGGAGGAGGAGGAGCACAGATGCAGGAGGAGGAAGTTCATCTCCTGAGAGCTTACCAGATAGAACTGAGAATTCTTCAAGAGAAAGATGAGCTGAGAATCCATTGAATACATGTTTGTAGCTGTATAGCAATGCACTCTCGGCAGCCACTACACTGCAGGCAGCAACCACAAAACCCTCCTGGAATCAGTCTTCAGATTACTACTTGAGCTAATTTACTTGCAAGAGGTCAGTCGGTTTGTCAACAAGCTGAGAGAGAGAGAGAGAGAAAGCTGGAAAAAGATCAACTTCACACCTATATCTGCAGATCGTCTGCAATTTGATCAATAATCATAACTGAATTACCATCTACCCAAATCTTTTGCTTTCAAGTTCTCAAATCTTTTGCACAATGAGAGAGAGAGAGAGGGAGAGAGAGAGAAAGAAGTTGCTTCCGGACTTGGAGTACTACTCTAGATTTGTCTCTCCTGCAGCTGATCGGACCTGAAGATCCTTTGACAAGATGATCTGTGGCAAACACACGAGGAATGTTGAGAGTTGAGGACTAGTAGCACTAGTTTGCAGTACAGCTACCTGCCAAGAGCGGAGACTAAGATGGTTTGGTGCTTGGCTCTGAGGCTGTCGGGATGCGTAACCGGATCCGAAGCTCCCAGATACGCAACATAACTCTGCAAACGTTGGTTCCACATCGTGAGCGTCTCTCAGTACTAGTGCTTTCACTCTTGGATTCGATCTACACCAACAAGAATCTGACATTGTTAGTTCCCACATGATGAGATCTGAGATCTTGTTCCGAAGGCAGGCAGCTAGCTAGCTAGCCAGCGGTATCTTGAGGATTCCGGATCATTAGAGGACGAAGAATCCAGATGGAGGAAGGAATCGCCATATGATTCCTCGATCTGGATTCTTCCTCCTCGCTGCGTCTTCCACCCGCTTGATCGAAGGTGCTTGATCGAAGGTGATCGTCACGAAGAAGTCTATTACCTTCTTCTCAAGACTAGTAGTTGCTGCAGTGACGGAAGCAAGCAAACAAGATGCCAGCAGCTGCAATACAACAACAAATGCAGTTGCGCTGTGGATCATCCGCGGCGCAGCTGCCGCTGATGCGACACTCGTACTTTCCCAGCTTCTTTCCCGCCGCACAAGTCGTGACACTGCCCGGCCCACCATCCCTAGATCTGCTGCACAGTTTGACCACCACCTCGTAGCGGCTCTCGTGATCACTAGCAGCTACACCTCTAGATCAGGACTAGCCGTCTGCTTCTTAGGCACCTCTGTTGTAGACTTGCCGCACAATCTCCGTATCCTTCCTTCTCACTTCCAGTTCGCTCGCTCCCTCCCTCGCCAGCTTCAGATTCTACAAGGCTCACGGGGGCTGGGGAGATTTGTCACAGCTGGGCGTGCCAGCGATCACCAATCCTAGCTACTGTGATTCAAACGCACGCCCGCCATTTCAAAGCACATGATCTTCAATCACAACAGCAGCAGCAGCAGCAGCTCATCAACAGGCCCACGACTCGCAACTAGGATTTCTTCCAGCTGCAAGGTCGAGCTTTTGCTGCAAGCCTATGATCCTGCTGCAATCCAGGAGGCCGTGAGTTTGCACCATGAGTGAACTCTGAAGCTGCTTGGATAAGGTCTGCGGCAGTCTAGCTCAATCGTCACAGACGCGCGTGATGCTGCTTCGAGGCGCCCGCTCGGCCTGCTGACTTTGTTTTCCCCTGGATTTCATCAATCTTGTACAACAACTTGGAAAGCCAGAGCCGCCTGCAACAAAGTCGCCTCGTCATTGAGATTCAAAAGAAAAGACGACCATCGCATCTGCAGCAGCAGCTCAGGATCGTCGACAAAGCTAGCGACTTCTTTTTGGACATTGATCACAATGATCATGTACCGTGAATAGTGCAACACGTTGCTGCAACAAAAGACATTCTGCAAGCTTCTAGCTTTTCACACTTTGCACCCACTTGCAGACCAAAAAGCACAAGCTCAAGGTCTTCTTCCAGCTCCCCGGGATCAAAAAATGCAGCTCCACTAGAGAATCATCATCATCACCATCACCACAACTGCCCGGGCTGAGCACTTTCTTTCCTTTTCCAGATCTTCACCAGTAACACAAGTTCAATTGAGCTAATTGAAGACGATGATGCCGATCAAGCTTCGGGAAATCTTCGACTGCAATGAGACTTTATGAAGTCCTTTAAATCCTTGCAGGTGATCAGCACGAATCTCATATGTTTTGCTTTTCTGTTATTGAGCTGAGTCCATCACTCATCACACAGGAGTACTAACTAGCTGCAGCAGCAATCTTCCAGCTCCTTTCTTTTCAGCAACAACAAAAGTAGTTACTGTATCATAACTCAGGCCTCGATTCTTTCTTCCCGAAAAAGCCTTCTTCCAGTTGCTTTACGAACCCACCAGCCAGCAGGCTACTACTGTAGCAGCAGCTAGCTTTCGGTGCAACTGGCCAGGATCCAGCAGCTTTGTTTTTTAGTGTTTTGCTAATTGCCAATCTACATTAGGTGGTGCTCATGTCAGACTTTGCAATAAATTACAGCTTCTCGACAGGACCTGATCATGAAGCTTTAAGGAAGCAATGAACTTAAGCAAGCTGCAATATTATTCACAATCCTCCACCACCATCATCTGCAGCTAATGATGAATCTACAACCACCATGTGCAGGGATCCAAATTTCCCAGCAGCTTAGACTGCACCCATGAGCTCCTCAGGACTCCTGAGTCCTAATCCCTCCTCTAATCCATCACTAATTTTACTTCTTCCAAGTTCCACCACATCTGCTAGTTATCTACAAGGTCCACCAAGTGCAGGATGGAACCCAATCCAGGTTCAACACCAGCTTCTCCTCCTCCTCAATCCAGGACCTCTCCTAAACTTGCAAGAAAAGAGCAAGGATTATGTCCCCTTACTTTTGGATCAGCTAAAGTTTGTCTAGGATTGGTCTAGGATCCAGTTCTTCCTCTGGATCATCATCATCATCATCATCATCTATGCCACATTAACAGCCCACAGTAGCTAAATTCCTGATCACAGACTAAGCAGAAACTATGGAAGACTTGCAACAAGAAGAAAAAGAAGAAGGAATGAACTTGGACTTTGTTCCTCCATTTCCCCATCTTCTACTTCTCCTTCTTCTTCTTCTTCTTCTTCCTTCCTTCCTTCCTTCTTGCTTCCTTGCTTTGTTGTTGTTGTGCATTCTTCTAATGTTACAAAAAAATTTGGCAGGTTAATTACATAGACTTTGCTTCTTGATTGCTTTGTTGTTGAGCTAAGTCCTTGTAATTAACTATTTTGGGAGGGTTACTTACATTCATCTTGCTTCTTGTTGTTGTGTAGATTCCAGATAGAATCTAAGTTTGGCAGGTTTACATGTATCAAATTTTCTCAGAAGATTACTTGTATTTTCTTGTAATTAAGCTTGGCAAGTTTTAGGGCAGCTCCACCCATACCTGCTATTTGGGTTTCAATCTATATACCTCTCACATTCAAGATGACCTCCTTACAATTTCCTTAGACTCAACAATAAATGGGAAAATTGGGATTGTAAAAGGTGAGAAATTACTAATAGCAAATCATTTGGACCAATCATTCTATAGAATCAATCGAGAATAAATGTTACATTGGGCAATGCCAATTTTTTAAACATAACATCATACATACAAATATCAACTCAGAGACATTTTAGTGCCCCAAATGGTCATAAACTTCACCATTTCTCATCCAAAACATGATAAAGTCATCCATAAAACAATCTTCATTTTGGCCTCACTTTACCTACTCATTTTTTCCTTTTGAATTATTCATAAAGTTGACCAAAGTAAGGATTACTTGTCAAAACTAACAATGAACAACCTCAAATGGTCATCATAGTTTCTATTTCAACTACATTACAAGTTTACTTAAGTTACCATAACATAGATTAAGGGGCTACGTAGGGTAGAGGGTTAAGTAGGTTAGGACGGACCTTGGGACTATCTATGATCTTCCTATGGAACTATTAAGGGGACTATTTATGTTAGGTGCTACCTAGGAGATATTTAAGATAAGGGTTATCAAAAGTTTACATAAAGGAATTACATAAGGACTACATAAGAATACTTAGGATTCTGCTCCTGGATTTTACTGACTTTGCTGATAACTTTGTGCAATGTGCCAATGGGGATACTTTACAATGATCAACTTCGCTTCTTCGTATGGTGCTTTCTTCAATGTGATCAAGTTTGGTGGGTTTATACATCTAAAATTTAAATTGCTTGTTCTTGTTGAATTGCAGTTTCTTTGTGAACTAAAGTTGGGCCCAGGTTTACATCAATTAAATGTGATGTGAACCCATAGTTTAGCTTTACTTGGACAAAAAAAAAGAAAGAGGGTTGATCAAAGAAGAGGAAGAGAAAAAATGTCAGAAAACAAAATTGTGACCTTGTTTCCTGACATGGTCCTGACTTAATTATCAGAAAGCACAAGTTCAACAACAAGCAAAGCAACTGAAGGATGACTTCTGGTTTGGCTATAACTGAGATCAGTCAGATCACATAATTTGGAAGGTCTCATTTCTGACATTTTTCTCTTCCTCTTCTTTAAAACCCTCTCTTTTTTTGTCCAAGTAAAGCTAAATTATGTGAACTGACTGATCTAAGTTATAGCCAAACCAGAAGTCATTCTTCAGTTGCTTTGCTTGTTGTTGAACTTGTGCTTTCTAATAATTGAGTTTTTTTTTTGGCAAGTTTACATCAACTTTATGAATTAAATTATCTACTCAGCATTTGGTTGGATGTGTGTGAAGCGAGCGGCTCATAGCATAATGACTTTGTTCTTTGCATCAGGTTCAAACTAAAAACTTCCTCTAGGGGGTCTAGACTCTAGACCAATTCTTGATGGAACATGCTCATGCATCATGTGCACACGTAGTACTCCAGATGTCACTTACACATGGAGCCAAGTTTGCACCAAAATTTTATGTGCAAATCCTAAACTAATGTGAGAGCCAACAAACATTTGGCAGGTTTTCGCAACAACTTTGCTTAAGCACTGCAAAATAATAGCTACCTATTTGGGATGGATGACCTCTGGACATACCATAATGGTTACAGAAATGCATAGAGACAAGCTTCAAATACTAGGCAAATTCAGAACAGTCTTCTTGTTTTTATATGAAAGTTTGTCCAAAGTTGACACTAATTCCAAAATTTGGCAAAAGTTCCCTTTACTTTCATACGAGAGTCGCTAAATTTTGCCCAACAAAATGGTTTTTTAAAATTTTATTATTTTATTAAGGAGAGTATCACCGTAGTTCTGTCAACTCAACTGGCTACTGTTTTAAGGGTCATGTACAAAAGTGTGGTCAATCAAGAGGAAATCTGTCTGGGATGCTTGCCACTGTGGCTGCATTACAACTTTTCTAAAGAAAGGACTGATTCAGAAACTAGCAAGTTCATCACCCAAAAGTCAATCCCTACCAGTGTTGTGGGATGCAGGGGTGAGCTCCTGACATAATCTCAGAGTGTTGCATACCTGCATAGACACAACCTCCAAATGTATTGTATCCTGCAGAAGGGAGATAGATGGCTGACCTCCAAACATACAAACAAATTATATTATCTCCCATAACACTCAGACAAGTTTCCTAAGTATATTTGGAGGGCACCTTATATCCATGAATATTGCTCTTGAATTAGAGAAGGGAAATATCATGTCTACTACTCCTTAAGAGTGCCTGGGATCTTACATCTATAAGAGAGATCTTACATCTGCTTGTAGGTGTAAGATCCTGCTCACTCTAAAGGAATAGATGTAAGAACCCTTCCCTTATACACCTTCTGATGCAGGTATGTTTGAGTTCATAATAACTTTCATCTTGTGCTTTACAATGGGTAAAGCTTACATGTGAGGTGACATTCCTAATTAAAATGCGGGGCTGGACTCAGCCACCACCTCATCCTAAGCAGCTTCAATTTAGCAATCCCCACACCTTCGGTCCTTTACCCTACTATATGGGCCTTTATTATTTTCTTAAGTTACTATTTTTGGAGGTGATCTCTATATGCATTTTTTAAGACCAAACTTCTCAACCACTACCCAAAAGAAACAGCATTAAATCATTCCTTATTTTCTAAAACCTTTGCCATTGGATATAAACCTTCTTTCAAAATCTGGAAGGAAGGACGAGGAAGGAAGAGGGTACATACAGTAGGACCCTTCCTTGAAGCTTCAAGAGAAGCTGTTCACCAGCCCATTGTAGAAGATGTACTTGAATGGGAGATGATGAGAATTATCACAGCTATGGCATATAAACCATTGATGATAACCAACTAAAGGTGCGTTCACACTCGGTGTTAGGGACCCTCGTGTTGAGTCCCTTAACACCATACTAGTCATTCAAGCCTTAAACTTACTTATCGTGAAGATTTTATATTAAACTAACATTCATTCAATGATTAGTTGTCGCCCATTTAGCATCTGGTGTCACCTAGGATGCCACCTAGATTTTCATTTAACATTGATTTAACACCAGGTGTGAATGCACCATAAGTGGGTCCAGTCTCTGCAGCCCACCATGTCAGGGGCAATAGCCACATGGTGGAAAGGCGGTTATTTTACAAGTGCCAATTTCTCTCTCTACCTCTAATCCATTCACACCAAGAGGTCATTTCCCATGCTTGCTCAGAGGCCCCATGAGAATCTAATAGCATTAGAGAAATGCTTAGTAATGCATTGTATTTGTATCATGACTTATCATATTCAAATTTAGTGTCAAATGCTTTCTTCTCCTCTCACACTAAATAATAATAAATATGAAACAATATATGATAAAAGAATATATAAATTTTGTATGTGAGCCAATCATTGTGACCAGCTAAATCAAATGCCACTCAATCAGAAACAATCATTTTCTTTTCCAAGGTCTTTTTTGACATACACTTTATCGTACATGAATTTACAAGAGATCGACTTCATATCCTTACAACATTAGAGTTATCAGTAAAGTCACCCTATCTTCACCCTGTCTTTGGGCCTGCTTTCACCCCTATCCCCTCTTCGAGTGGTATCCGCAAAGTGAGAAAATTTTATTAAATCGCAGTATAAAATGCTGAAGGTTCGAGATTTAAATATAGTAGTTGTACAGGTAGGGACAGTGAAAATATATATAGCAGCCAGTGGAGGCGCTCAGGAAAAAGGAAAGACAGGATAAAAGCTCAGTTTACCACCAAAATTGCTGGAAAAACTAGTCTGGTTCCCAGTTATTACGTTTTGTAAAATTTTCATTCCCAGTTACGTGTTTGATTCATAATGCTGAAACTGACAGTTCTCACCCCCCTAATCCCGGGACTTTATACGGATAACTTATTGACTTCATCCAAAATTTATGATACTTGCTATTTTATTGCAACCATTAGAGTTCATCTTAGAGCCCAAGCATAAAATTGGCAAGCTTTTTGCATCCATCTAGCCACCCAAACAGAGAAGAACCTGGAAACCAAGAATCTCAATGATGGATGAAAAACTTTTTGGTTTGCAAAGTGTGACAGAGTTAGGCAGGCTCTTGTTCCAAGGTGGGGTTGGTTGGTGACATTCTGATTGATTTGTGAATTCTTTCTGGAGTGAAAGTGTTTTTTGACCTTTTGTTTTTCATCTGTGAAAAAGCTTTTGAAAGACTTAGATCGGTCGTGAATTCTGCCATGATCATCGTATGTAACAAATTGTTATGACAAGTTTTACAAAGAACAGCCAGTTCCAGTTTGAAATTATTTCAGAATCAGAGAATCATCAGCTCCAGTTCTTCCAAAACAATCAGAATCTTGGAGAACTGCCAGTCTCCTCTATTTCAACAACCTTTGAACAGCGGTGGTTTCCTTGAAAGAACCTACAATGAGCTGGTGGTTTTATGGCAGGTTATTTAATTTGAGAAACATGGTTATATGCCAAAATCAAAGTCTTTGATTCTATGAGAAATGTGATTATGAATCTTACAAACCACCCTGATAACCATCGAGGTCTTCTGCTATTTCTAATACCCGTCCAACACTGGTTTCCACCTGACTCTGCAACAGTGTGAATAGCTGTTGTTTCTCTCGGAGTTTCAAATAAGTCTGCAATAGTGTGAACAACTGGAGTTTCTCAGGGAGTTTCAATCAAAATAATTATAAACCCCAGGTCTTGGGTGGTGGCCTACAGTCCTCCACTATCCTTGAGGCGCTTCATGTTGCAGTCTTTTGGTAGTTGGGCGGCAGTCCTGTGGGGAGATCATGTGTGTCGTGACCGTCCATCCAAGGACCAATACACCACCTACATGTGTTGTAAATGACAATTTGTCAATTTTTTTTGGAAACATGTGTGACTGACCTGTTAAGTCCCAACAGACTGCATTTTGATTGTTACTTTTGCATTCACAGTTCCACCTTCCAACTTGGCTTAGCCTCTTCATTGGCCCGCATCATCCTCTTGTTGCTTCTGAAAAACTTTTGTTTGGTTGACTAAACTTGAAAGTCCAAAAGCAACTGATGGATTCTAGCAATGCATAGAATCCTCAAATTGTTTTGCCAGTCCAAAAGCAACTCATGGATTCTAACAACCCCATCAAATTCTCAAACTTTCTAGGAGTATACACCAACCCATTGACATTAACATGTAGGCACAACTCTGACCTTCTTACACATTTGCACCGTTTTGTACCTTACTGTTTTCAGAGCAATGAGATTGTGGCCAAAGGACGGTTCATCTTGTCAGCTCAATGATATGCAAGCCTCCATATTCACACATATAAGAATCACATTGAAAGTCATGGCCAACACCTCTTATAGCGTTGAAGGTAAATATTAGCCTCTTACTAGATGAATTGCTTGATGACTAATGACAATCGAAGTTAACCCACCTCCCAATATTCACATTATGACAATCGTGTAGAAAGGCACGGCATTGCATGTTAGAGCAAACGGAAGCTATTAGCTTCTTATTTGACAAATTGTTGGATGAATAATGATAAGTGTAATTAGAGTCACCCCATTTCGAACACACCTCCAATTCTATTATTGATGCAAAGTTTGTTCACCAATTGTGACTTAACTTCTCTCATGTTGTGGATTTTGATTCTTCACTTCTATGGATTTTGGATATTTCAAACCTACCTTGTTTGGAAAGGGATATTGTGAAAAGAAAACATGATGTGACAAATGGTTGTATACCAAGTAAGCATTGTTGACTCCTTAGGCATCATTAAGGTTCCCACTTCTTTTGTCAAATTTCTAACGATCATAACAAGCTAGGGGCTATGATTGGCTACTTCATCCTCAATTGAGGATGATCAGTTTACCCCTTGATTTCATTTTGATTGTGTTGGATATTATAAACAAGGTGACATGAAATCCCATTGAGAAGCTTGAAACAATGTTGGGAAGCTCTCAACAAGGAGCTAGAAAGAAAGAAAGAACACAATTGTTAAAAAGCTTTTCCACTTTGTAGAGACTATTTTATAAGTAAGGGTGGTGAGTAATAAGAATTGTAAGAAAATGGGCTCACATGCCAAAAATGATTAAGTTTCCTAAAACTTATGAGTGTCCAAAATAGCAAAATAAAAAAATGTTTTACTTTCAAAATGGTGCAAAAAGTAAATCCAATTTGCCTCCACCAAAGTTGAGGCCACTCACAAGGGCCAATCCCATCAATTATCAAACTACAACTTTTCAGAAATTTCTATTTTAATGTAGTCCCCATGACAACTTGTAAACATTGTATATTATCAACTATCTTGGTGTCCCTAATGAGATTTCGGTGATTTTTTGAATCCATTTTTCTTTCTAAATGCGTTAAATGACCTCTTATTTATCTTGGGTGATCAAAAATTATTTATGAGAAGCACATTATGATCCCATTGGAGTGATTCGAAAGATCTTACCCCAAAATCATCCCAAAACTCTCACCCCTTATTTTAATTGCAAAGACCTATAAAACATATGATAATCTGTTTTGTGAATTTATTTATTGTCAAATCAAGGAATTACCACCAATAACTAGCTTTAGGATGTGTCATAAAGCCATTGAAAACATCATTTAAAAATTAAAAATTAGGATTTTTCAATAAAGTGATCATCAAATGAATACAAATTTCAAGCATTGAAATGAAACTTTAGTTTTAGATTCTCATTACAAAAGTTTTAACTTCTTGTTGTTAATTAAATTGTTAACCTTAAAAATAAATACATTTTTAAGGTTGAGGACAAAAACATTACCAAAGAACATGAATAGATTTGGCACTAATTATAATATTCTTGAAATTGATGATTTTTGGAGAAATTTATTACCCAAAGTGTCAAAATTTTGAAATTTCAAACTCTTATTGTCAAAAGTTGTGGAAACCTAAAAATGAAATCATTGCAATACCTTTGAATATTGTTAGGTTAGGATTTTATTTTTTTCCATTGACACATGTTAAATGCCATGTCAAAAACATTAGGTGCATTCTCCTCCTGTTTGCTTTCAACATCAAATTCATTTTATTATTATGTATGATTTTTTTTCATGCAATTTGCAATTTGTTGATTTATAGGTGAAAGCACAATAAGGGTGAACCATTTTTCACCCAAAAAAATGATGTATAACAAGTATTATGGTACATAATAAGCTAAAATCTTGATGATATCTTTTGTTTATCCTAAATATAAATGAATTTTTTTTAAAAATTTGATGATAACATTTTGGAACTCAAATTCACTTTGAGTCAAAAGTAATTTTGATCCAACAATTATTGGATAAAATCAGTGTATATAAAATATATAACTTTTTTTATGGCCATAAGGCCTCATCTTTGTGATTCATGAAACATTACCAAACAAATGAAAAATGAAAAAATAATGCAATGTTCATCTATAAAATCTCCTCATCTTTTATACAATGGATTTCTTTAAAAAGAGATTATTATGCATTTATTGTTAAACAAATACAGAAAAACACATTTTGGGAATGGAATTTCATCCTAAAACTTTATATTTATTAATGATCCTAAGTTTAATTAATGTATATCAATATCATACACCATAAAAAAAATTCACACAAGAATACCACACACAACCCTAATTTTGAAATGTACATGCATTTTTATCACAAATATATTCCATATGTTCAAGTTTTTCAACATTCGTTGGAGTTTTTAAATGATTTTTTAGCTTGAAAATAATTAAATATGCTTTTAAAAAACCCAAAAATCCAAGATGTGATGTCTATATGTTATCAAAGAATTAATTACGGAAACATTATATTTGTGACTACAGTTTTGGGGGGCTTTACTATGATTTCACTCTTTTGAACATTCATGCTACATGTCCTTGTGGATGTGGGCATTTTGTGCCAATCATTTGATTCTCCAAAATTGTGACAATGGCTTTTGCTTGGAACTACAAATGATCTTACCAAAGTTCCATGGATGTATACATTAATTGATGTATTTACATGTTCAATTTTGTGCAACATATGGACATTTTGAAAAAATACCTCAAGAGCTACCATTTTTTAGTACAAGTGTTTCATTAGTGTTCTTTCCAAACTTTGATTCTTGACATTGCTCTTTGTGCAAAGCTTTCCCACCAATTTGTTATATGTGGGCCAATCCTCTTATCCATTGATTGATTGTATGAAGTTATTGTAGCTAGTGGGAAGGGCATTCATCATGATGTGCATTGTAGTCTTACCCTTTTTAACCATGTTCAAAAGTGTAATCAACTTTTTAATGTTGCACAAAAATTCAACAATCAAAGTCCCTTCCTCCATGTGTAAAGTATGGAGTTTGTTCAACAAGAACAATGTTCTAGTAGTGTTCTTGGTTTTAAAGAGATTTTTCAAATTGTCTAGCAACTACTCAAGTCATTTTTATGAACAAAATATACAATATAATATCTTCATTGACATATATAAATAATATTGCAAGTGCATGCTAATCACAAATTTGACCATACAATGCCATGACAACATTATGTCAATAATTTATCAACATTTAATTAGCATTTAACCTTGAACACATTGTTAAAATGTTGTAAAGGCATATATACATGGAGGGGGCAAGTTTGTGATCTAGTCCTTTTGATCATGCAAGGTGGTACTACTTTGCATTTGAAGTACAACACAACAATTGAAGCCCAATGCCCATGTAGTGGTAAATGGGCATACATTGTTCCAAAGTTTCTCTTTCCTAAACAATACTTTCATCTTGACCCTCCATAAGCATAATTAGAAGACCCTTCAAGCTTAGGCCCATTTTACACAAGGAGTCAAGGCCAAGGTTGAACTCAAATCAAACAATCCTATAGGTGCAACCATTGAAATTAGTCCCAAGGGTTTTGCACTAGGAGTCAAAGGCATCAAATTAAATATAATATTCGAATATATGATTGTTTGGCCCAATGATGGTCCCAAGGGCAAAAAACAAATATGCCTACTAACTCAAGGAACCAATTTCAACCCTTTGAACCATTGGTGTAACAATATGATATTATTTAGATTCCCATAAATCTACATTGTACAATCAAATGAAACTTTGTAACCTTTATTTTGTCTCTCTCCATCTTTGTCCCATTTTTATTTTGTTTTTATCTATTTTTTTGTTTTATTACAACAAGAGAGAAAACACAAAAGCATGCAAAACATTGAAAATTCGGTTCCAAGTTCTTGGCCTCAAAAATTTCACATAGGAATCTTTCACAAAAAAAAAAATTGATTATTTTACTAATAACTTCAGGCCAACAAACAAGCCAAAAAGTGTTCAAAATTTTCCCTTATTAGCTTCAAAATTTCTTGGCCTTGACTCCTAGTCTAAAATGAACCTTGTTTGCTTGAATTGTGATGAAAATTGGTTCTCCCACCATTAGGAAGATTGCACAAAATCACAAGTAAAAAACTTGTGAAAGTTACTTTCATTTATATCTAAATGACATGAGTTCAAAATAAGGCATTTTTTTTATTGCTTTGGAGGTAAATTTAGTAAATTTTTATAAAATAAATTTAGGGGCACACAAATTGTTAAATTTAAAATGTGAAAATTATTTATAAATAAGTTATAAACATATAATTATATCTTTAAATCATACAAATACATACATGTTCAATACATAGGCCTACTTATCCATAGTGTTCATGTGTGAACATCCTTCCTCCTTTCCAAATTTCATTATCTAGTTTGTGTAGTCCCAACCAAAGGTTGTCATGAAATGTAAATATGAAGAAATGCACCTCTCAATTCACATATTTCAATTCAAGGAAATGCTTAGGGGGATTTAGGGTACCAATGTATTGTATTTATTGTTGATGTTAAATGAAATTTATTCTTTTGGGACAGTAGGATGTTTTTTGGGTTGACTTTTTAAAGATGAAAAATGATCTTGAAATTTCTTCTTCTAGTTAAAACTTGATAGTTGATATAGAAATGGAAAAATGTAGGGACTCCCCTATATGTTAAATTTGCAACAAACTTTACATTTACAAGGTTTTATTATGAAAAAAAAACATTATGAACACATTTATGAACTTCATACATTTGATTTTTGTAAATATTTAAGAATAAAACAAAGTCTCAATTTTATTTTTTCCTCATTTGAACATAAGGGGTACCTTACAAGTATTAATAGTGAACTCCTTAAAATAAAAAATAACCATAATAGCCAAATATGCATCACTCAAAACATAACAAAGAAAGTCAATTCAACACAATCTACCTGCATACAATAAACACAAAAAATGGGTTATTCAAAACATAAAAATTCACTTGCACACAATTTTTTTACATAACAAACACAAAAGTCAACATGGATTGGAATCAAACACAGACATGAAGTCTTCTTGCTCTAATACCATGTAGATTCTATTAAAGAGAAAAAATCAACATAATTGCATTACAAATTAGAGACTTATTATTATTTTATATACAAAATATTAAGAGTAGTCAATTTTTATTATAAATTTCATGATGTTGCTCAAAGGGTGATAGTCTATAAGTACAAAGTCTTAAGCACCCTTTCATATTGTAAGCAACTATGGTGATTTTTGGCGTTTAGTTTACAACCATGTCACCATTTTGAACTATGAGTTTTAGATTTTTAAATTAACTATTTTAATGACCAATAATGGTAGGATGGTGGCTTGTGGTATTCAATGGCTTGTCATTTCAAATTAATGTTTATAATATCATCTAAGAAAAGCCATATGTGGGTACCAAGTCCAACAATATAAAGGATTTTTTTGGGATGTTATGAGTAATAAAATATTAAAAGAATATTGCACTAAAATGAGATTATTATAAGGATAATTTAAAGATATTTTCATAATCAATTTTAAGTACCTTATTTATATTTAATAAAATTATATATTTGAAAAATATTGAACATTATAATTGTTTGCATGTTATTTGGGGAAAAAATGGAAGTAACAAGCATAAGAAAACTAGAAAACAAAATGAAAACCTTATAACTCAAAGAAGAAAGTCAAGGGCATACCAATGAATTTTCATGGAATTCAATTCAAATGGTGTTGTGAATATATTTGTGTGAGGAAATACTTGTCTATGGGGTATTGGACATTATGTCAAGGAAAATGAAAACTTTGAAAGGATTTCATTTAATTGGGGTCAACTTGTATTATGTAATAAGATGATAATAAATTAATTTTTAAAAATATCTTATTGGTTGATTTACATACAACAAAAAATCCCTAGGATGTAAGGAATGCAATGAAATGTCATGTTTTTTGTTCAACTAGCAAAATACCTTAATGTTTATGTTCATTGAAGGTCACCACCAGATTTCATTTTATTTGTACTATATATACAATTATCTATATTTTTTTTTTATTGGAGTTATGCACGCAATGGTTGTATTAATATACTTTATCAAAGGTCACATAGGAAATAATTGTGATTTTGATAAAATTCAACATTTTTTTGATATTCTAAAATACCACAATACTTGTCAAAAATTGGTTCACTCAAGTAGACCAATGGCCTTAATTTACTTAGGTTAAAACCTAATGTAAGTTACATAACTTAGAAGCTTAGCCTAAGCTACCTACTCAAGCTAATTGTTTAGTTTAAATTAGGTAACATAGGAAAGCATTAAGAAGCAAGTTACAATTATGAACCCCTCACCTTCAAGTTCACATTGAAGAACCAAATCTTTAATCATTGCACCACACATTCAATAAGTAATATATTTTATCATAATATGATTATGAACACTTTCCCAAGAGTTACATGTTATCTACTTTTATCACACACATGCGCTTTCTAGCTTGCTCCATTTTTGCTTCAAAAATTCCACTTCACCATCTACAAGCTTCTTCTTCAATATTTCTTGGCAACATTTTAACATTTTAGTGCATCCAATCATATGCAACAAACCGCAAAAACATTATGAATTTTACAAATTTGGAGTGTTTGGATGTGAAATGAATCCATTAACCTCAAGTGCCTTGGAAAAGTTGGTTTGATATTTGTGTGCATGTTAGCCATACTTTGGATTTGAACCAATTACTCCAATCTTGTCATTATAAATATCTAGGATATGAATCTTAACGTAATGTGTTGCGATGCAAGAATAAACAAATCATGTGAAACAAGATGTGCATTATTTTGGGTTTGTTGTGGAATGTAAGGAAGATTTCATAATTCATTACCCCATTGTTTTTTTGAATTAAATCTCCAACTCCAAGGTATGGGCATGTGGAAAAAGGTGGAATGAGAAATGTTTTAGATTCCAAACATGAAGTAATCATGTACAAGGATGAAATTGTAGATCACAAGTGGGTTTAAGATCGAAACTATGTATGTTTATTATATAGTTATGAAAAATTATGTTTTTGTTTGCACAAATATTTTCACCTTTTCTATTTTCTATATATAATTAGTATGTCACATCATTCTCCTACCATGGATTTCACACACATATAAATTATGTCGAAACTTTTCAAAATTAAAATTTTAATCCCTTTCATAATTTTATTTCATAAAATTTTACACTCATATAACAACTTGTTTTCATCAAATGAAGGTGTTTTCAAAGGTCATAACCATTCACTTATGTAATAATCAAAAGAAAACTAAACAAAAAATCTCCTAAAATCAACACATCATATAACTCCCCATATGATTCAATATGCACATTAATATGAAAAAAATAAAATCATATAAATTATCATATGTGAATCAATGCATATTAATGAAACAAAAAACTTTTCATATGAATTATCATGTATAAATCAATACACATTAAAAAAAATTATGACCAAATCATAATTACATTATGAAATCCAATCATTAAATAAATTACCAAACTTAATCCTTACATAATTATATAAGTAATAATCAAGTTACAAAATAATCTAGTATTCAAATACACATGGTTGATATCATCTAGTATTAAAAAAAACAAGAGACCACAAATAGGTGCTCTCTACTCACTAGCTTTGACACAACATCTCACATTGTTCCAAATTTGACTATGGAAAACTCTTTTAAAACAAGTTCCCATTCTGGTGGCAAGAAGTCACAAGTTAGAACCTTTTCTGGGTTCAAGCACCAATTAAATTGCTGATGACGTGACTCTAAACCCCTATAATGCTTGGCATCTTTCAGTCAACTAATAGTACAATTGGTCAGATTGCGAATTTTTAAAACTTGTATTCATTGACACATTAGACAGGAAAATTCACCAATCACAAGTGAATTGACCATAGTTAATGTTCACATGCCCCCTCCCAAATACTGCAATGGGTACAACAACCCTTGCTGATATTGTCCTTCACGGCATTGGCTCCATGTTGGGTTGACAAACCCAGAAATAGCTACCAACAAGTGACATCAGGATCTGGAAGTTAGTCTGGGATGTACTTACTGTGGAAAGCCTCGTGTTAAAGGCTTTATGTCATTATGGACATGTTTTTCTAAAAAGTGGAATTAATTAATCATAGTAGAGTATAATATGGACAAGTTTTTCTGAAAAGTGGAATTAATTAATCATAGTAGAGTATAATATGGACAAGTTTTTCTAAAAAGTGGAATCAATTAATCATAGTAGAGTATAATATGGACAAGTTTTTCTGAAAAGTGGAATTAATTAATCATAGTAGAGTATAATATGGACAAGTTTTTCTAAAAAGTGGAATTAATTAATCATAGTAGAGTATAATATCATGCGAGAGAGCACACTGAATTGGGCTGGCTAGTAGATGTACAACAATCCTAATTGTTAAGTATTATACAATATTGAATACCTTTAAATACCTTGTATTTGTATAGTAGGGAGCCTGGACCTATTTTTAAAAAAGGAAAACTAGGTTTTAACTTTCACCCAAAAGATGATTTCATAGTTTTGATCCAGATTTGTTTCAACACAAAATTTGAATTTTTGAACTTCCAGTAGGTACTGATGATACCCCTATACCTAATTTAAAACCTGAACCTGCCCCATCCCTTGGGCCTCCCAAAATTGGCTCAAAGTTCAAACCAGCAAAAAATTAGAATTTAAAAAGATTTCATAAAGTTCCTCAAAAAAAAAAAGGGTTTAGAGTTTAGGTTTAGGGTTTAGGTTCAGAATAACACCTTGTGAACATAAACCTTAGATTATGGGACCAAATGAACTCTGCATTCTTCTCTAGTCTCTCATCAACTGACTCATGGGCAGAGAGCCAACAAATCATGAGAAATGATGGAACTCCGTAACACACTTGGTGATGCAAAATGGTTTCTGATTTTTTAAATGATGCAAGTTTCAAAATTTAGCTATAACACTTGCAACCTTCATATATATTTACTTACATTTACCTAATTATTTACTTGTTTATATAACAAGAATAGGTGTGAGTATCCGATGAAGAGACATTTAGATTTCATCAATTTAATTTCTAATCAAGATGTACAATACAAAACATGGCCCATAAAGAGTTTGGAGGCCATCTTGTGGGATGAAAATTCTGCCTTTTTCTTATTGGTGTATTAGACCTCACTTTCTACACCTCTTGTGATCTAGGGTAATGCCGCAAGGTGGGGGTTACTTGGTATTCCCTAAATAAGGGGCTTATAGTGCCAATGGTTGAGTTTGGCCTTGCATTTTGGGAATGTTCATCACCTCAGGGCTTTACCCATTGTAAAGCACAAGGCAAATACTATCATGAACTTCAATATATGTAGATCACAAGGCATATGAGGAGTAGTGTTCTTACCCACACCTTATGAGTGAGAGGGAAATCATGCCTGGTTATATGTGTATGCTCCCTCTCACTTTTAAGGGGTAGATGTAAGGTTCCTCATCTTTTTCTAGAAGGGATATTGATGGGATATAAGGTGACCTCCAAATACACTAGACATTTCTCCAAGTGATGATGGGTAAAGTCCATAGATGGGGGCCATTCTGAGAATATGGGCCTTGTTCTAGGCACCTTATTTTGCAAAGGCCCCCCACCCTAAGGCTTTACACTACACCAAATAGTGAGGGTGATTTTTTAGGGTTTTGTTTTATTGGGGACCAAAGTTTCCTGCTGACACACTATTCTAATGCCATTTTATGGGGGGCTAGTGAACCAGCACATCATCCACTGGAAGCCTATCATGATTCAGTTGTGGATGAACATCAATTGAGTTCATCTCTAGTTTCACCTCAGGTAACCCATGCTGTTAGAGTAAATCCTATATATAGGTAGGTGGGAAAACAGGTAACTGTGATGTTATAAGTAGATGGTTTTTACATAAGTAAAGGCTGTTTTTACTAATTACATATTAACAACCACAAGGTAGGGTAAACCAGCCCATCTCCAAACAAAACCCATAACCAAATGCTTTATATGTGTTCACTAAGTGCCCTATTATCGTACACTCAGCCATGACTTTTTGTTTAGACATTTGGCTTCATACATTTAGAGAATGAGTTTTTGCGTTCGTTTATGAGTTTGAGCATTAACTTGTGTTTGTTTTTAATGTTTGGTAATGGGTTGTCAACTAACACGCTTTGGTGCACATAAGTGATCGTAAAGTGTGTAAACTCATTGGGGGCGAGGGGTTTGATGTTTGGTTATGAGAGGGTTATTGTATGATTTTACGGTTTATGGTGTTCAATAGCACACAATTCAAGACATTTATATCTTGTTGTAACAACCCTAACACAATAGTATCTTTGAACCCTCCAAGCAAGGGAAATTAATGTTAACCCCTAAAGGAGCACACCTTGCCACACCCCTCCAAATTACTACATTTTAAGTTCCTTTCAAAAAAGGAATAGAATCTCAAACATACCAAGGTTGAACTCTCCTTCTTTCATTTTAGAAAAGTGAGTTCATCAAGTTCAAATTCAATGTTTTGGGATATCATTTCTAGCAAGTATTGTAGAGGCGAACTTGCAAGGTTTTTTAAAAATGCTCATTCCTAGTATAAAGTGTTTGGGAAATAAACCAAGAAATCAAATTCCAAAAGTAAAACAAGAGGCAAATAAAAGTCTTATAAGGGTAGAGGGATCATTGGCAGAATTTGTACAAATTTTGAAAAGTGAAACAAAGCATCAAAGTGAGGTGGTGAAACATGAACAAATTACATATTAGCAAATTGAGGGCGTGATTGTAGAACAAATTGTAGATTAACAAATTGAAGGTGTGAATGTAGAACAAACTGCAAATTAGCAACAAAGGAAGGGGAAATATGTGCTAGAGGACAAAGAACAAGTTTTAAGGTTGTGGTGTGTAGCTCATACAAGTTGTGTAAACTAGAAATGGTTTACAAAACAAGGATTGGATCTAGATCATAAAATATGGGAAAATCATAAAATAAACATTGTAGCTCAAAAATCAAATGTAAAGGACAAAAAGGAAAAAAATCAAAACATAGATGCAAAGTTAAATATAAAACATGAAACAGATCATGAGGTCATTGATAGGATTTACAAAGAAAAGTTAAGAAGTTTTTGTATTACCATTGGATACAAAAGTCCATTCAGACATATTCCAAAAATCCAAAACCAAAAAAGCCAAGATACTCTATAACTTGGGTCAATCACACGTATCAATTCATTTCTATAGCTTGCACAACCACAATTGACATTAATTTAGTGTGGGAAGATTTCTCAAACCTCTGGGATTTTATTAGCAAAAACAATGAACTAACATTATATGCATTAAATCTTATCTTGACTTGATAGATTTTTTGTGGTCTTGGGTTACAGAAAGGATAAAGGCATACCCCTATTGGGTAAGGAATGCATAGGCCTTACTTGTTACAAATTTCGACCAAAAGGATTTAATGGAACATGAAGACACATAATACCAAAACATATGTGACACAATCCCAACCTCTTCAAGAGACACAAATGTGAGTCTAAGATGAAAATAGTGGAAGAGTAGGAAGTTAGGGCGCGTTCCCTAATTTGCAGCACTTTGGGGGTAGAGGGGCGTGTTAGAGCTCCGGAATGGGATTAGGAAGATTGACAAACACTTCAATCACTCACACGGACCTGCACAAACCAAATAACGAATTGGTTAATGCATAGCTAGAGCATTTTTTTGTCGCAACCCAATTTGAGAGAAGTGTGAAGTTGCCACTCACACTCCCGAAAATGGGATTTGGGAGTCCTCCAGGACTCCCGAAAACTCAGAACGTGATTGCAGGGGTCAAAACACCTCGCATTGAGATACCTTTGGAAAGGTCTTGAAATGTAGATGTCCAAAATGGCCTCGCATGAGCCATTTGGACATCTATAGCATAAGTTATGGTCAAAGGAAGGGCCGGGAGTCAAATTGCTAATTTGACTCCCAACCACTAAAAGTCGGGAATCGACCCAATCCCAGTGTGTGCAGGTGAATTGTGACACACCATTGGAAAGCTCTCAAGGAGAGCTACAAGTTTGCTTTAGACCTCGTCCCAATCGGAGGTCGAGGCGAAAAGTTATGCACGCCCAAAGTTCCAGGAGTCCAAACCGGGACAGTTTCAGGACTCCACTTTGGGAGTCCTGGGAAAACGTGTCATTCGGATGCAAGTGCGAGGGTGAAATGCAGAAAATACTATATGGGGGAAGGTGGTGGCTTCCCCTGAGTCCGGGCCGTGGTGAATCAAGTGAGTCCAAGGTTGCCCGTGGTTTGTCCCAACACCAAGAATGTGCAGAATTAGTTTTAACCAACTTGTTGGTTGATTTTGGATGCAGGATCGAATGACTAAATAGCTTGTTCCTCTTCTTAGTCTAATCCCGGAGCTTTTAGCACGCCCCTCTCACCCCTTTTAGTGCTGGAAGCTAGGAGCGGCACCAAGTTCCAACTATTTCCGCTCTTTAACATAGTTGGACCTTTTTTGGGTTTAACAAGGAACTTGGAGCATAGTTATGACATTCTTGGTGTGAGAATGTTATGGAAGCCCAAAGAAGCAAGAATTTTAACGAATTTTATAGATTAACCAGTGTAATTTGGTAAACATTCGCGGGTCGAGAATGTTTTGACAAGGTGCTAAATGAAGAATTTTAAAGAATTTTAATGTGCAAAATGAAGAATGTCATCACTAGGACTTGGAGGCGCGTCACTTTTGGTGTTAGGATGAGCCACGAGTAAACTCGGATTCATAAGACTCACCATGGCCCAGACTTGAGGGAAGCCACCACCTTCCCTTTTATAGTATACTCTATGCTTCTCCACAAGGCCCACATCCAAATGGCATTTTGTCGAATCGTGAAATTCCCAAGGTTGGGACTCCTTCAATTTTGAAGCCTCATAACTTTGTGTGTAAACCTATGATTGAGATGAGGTCTAAAGAAAAGTTGTAGCCCTTGTTGAGAGCTTTCCAACAGTATGTGGCACATTACCTACACGCAAGGTAATCCGGTCGATTCTTGACTTTTAGTGGTCAAGAGTCAAACTGCCAATTTGACTCCCAGCCTTTCTTTTGGCCATAACTTGTGTTTCAAATGTCCAAATGGGTCATGCAAGCCCATTTTAAACATTTATGTTTCAATAGATTTCTAATGATATAAAAAATTCTTCAATCCATTGGGTTTTGACTTTTGCGATCGCCCTTTGAAAATTCGTAAGTCCATTGGGACCCCAACTCCCAAAATGGGAGTTCACTTGGGAATGTGAAGGTTCATTCTTTCACACTTTTTTGCACTCCCGGAAGCATGAGATGTGACCCCTGGGCTTCCCTCTTGACCCATAACCTTACAAGCCTTTACTTTGGTCGCGAGCCCAAGGTTAGGGTTGCGACAATATGTCCTTCGTAAGCGATGATCAATAATGTTGGACAAGGAGAATGTGCCCCTAAAGCTTGGATCACCCAACCTGAATCAACCTACACCAACACCATTGCCCAATTCTAATTAACCTACACCAGTGACATCACCCAACCCCAACTAGGCTACATCAAACACATCACAAAGACCTAATCAGTCTGTAATAATAACACAATAGAAATCCAAATAACCAATAACACTAACACAAAAAAGACCCAGCCAACCTACATCATCCCAACACCACAGGTCCCATGTGAGGCGAAATTCCCAAGCACCAAGAGAAGGACATGGACAGACCAATCTTTGGAAGAGGCGATGGATGTTATTGAATGAAGGACCTATTCATTGTGGAAGGCAAGTTACCACTGGTGTATGCCTCTCACTACCATATTTGATCACCTAAATGGTAAAATCAGATCAAAGAAGATGGGGGCCACAAGTGTACTATTAAAACAAGAGGTGTAGTGGTAATCACATGGACCTTAACGATGCAAGAATGTGGGCTTAATGTAACCTTATAACAACTTAAATTGAAGGTTGTAGAAATCACCCAAACAAGACTAACACCATTCAAAGATGGTCTTCCAGGTGACTCATGGTGGCATTGCTCCAAAATAGACATCCCAACTTGACCATCAGACAAGTTGTGGGGTTAAATGTAAGCAAAACATAAGGAATAACTATAAACTCTCGTAATTCTTTTTACAACAATTTGCAAAACATGAACAAACAACACAATTATAGACTAGACCATATTTGGAACTTAAATGAAACTGGGATTCAAGCGGGCAAGTAGGTTAGAGCTAAGGTTCTAGCCAAAGAGGGTCACACATAGTATATAGCACTATTTCAAAGTTTTGCAAATATTTAATTGTAAATTGTGTAATGAATGTTGTAGGGACAATATTACTAAGGTTCTACATTTTTTTATGAGAAAAGATGTGTGATGACTACATCAAATAGTGCAAATTAGGAACTTATATGGCAATGCAAACAAAGGCATGGATGACGACTTTCCTATGTAAAGTGTTCCTTTCATTTTTCAAGAGGTTAGTTCTTGGTGGTATTTCCCAAACTAATCGTCATTTATTGATACTTGATGGTCATGGGTCACATGTCACATTAGAAGCCATAGAGCAAGTAATGGATTTTGGGTTAGACATGATAACCTTGCCTTCACACACCTCACATGACCTCTAGCCCTTAGACATTTTTTATTTCAAGCCCTTCAAAACAACATTTAAAAAAGAAAGGGATGTAGCTATGGTCGCAAACAAATACCAAGAACTAGACAAAATAACATTTGTTGGATGGGTGGACAAAGCAATAGACCAATTGTTGACCAAGGATAACATTAAGTAAGGGTTTAGGGTTACCAACATTTTGCTTTTAAATCCTAGGGTAATGGATGAAAGGATGCAATTGTCAATGATTTACACAAAAATAACAACTATGGATGGAGAACATTCAAGTGAAGATGGGTACATATTTAGAGACCGAAATGATCATATTCAGGAAGATGGTCAGAACTAATAGGATGAAAAGCAATCTGCAATTGTTGAATTATTAAACATAATAAACATATTTAGTGTCTTTTAAATAGAATGTGGAGAATCTAGTAATCCAAATGGACTTGAACAACACTACTATGTGGAGAGGCCTCATGTTCTTGTTGAAGAAGAATGTCATGTTGAAGAAGCTCCCCATGTAGTCGACATAGTTCAGCCAACACATGAACTGTTGCAAGATGCCCCCATCTTAGAAGATCTCACAGAAAAATAGTTGCATTTACCTAGCTTGTTATCCTTGCTTCACCTACTTGCAAGATGCACACAAGGGAGAGAGCCTTTAATAGATTACTCTTAGTCACATGTTGTGACATATATAGACTATATAAGTGTCTTATTAAAAAAAACCATTGACAAAACAACTATAGACAATATTAGAGAAGCTCAAATTAAAAAAAGGGAGGAAAAGCAAGTTAGGAAGGCAATGGATACCTAAAGAGCAACAATGAGAGCAACTCAAAAGATAGTTGACAAGATTGCAACGGCCAAATTTGTTGTTGTTTAGTCTATAACAATGGTAAATCAAGTAGGAAATTGGTTCCACTAGCAAATCCAAGCAACTACCATGCACACCCATTGGGATACAGAGGTGTCAACCTAGGATTTTAAAATAGAAGCACAACAGATAGCTAGGTAGTTAGCAATAGCAAAAAGGTAAGAAAGTGAATGTGTTCTAGCAACACTCTACCCTTCTAACCTTCTAGTTCCTCTCCACCCTTGCTACGTTCTACACCTTCTCTACCATAACCTTTGCCCTCTCCCCCTAAACCTTAACCTTGACCCTTTCCCTCCCCACCCAAACCCAAACCCTCTCCACCATCTCCATCTCCTTTCCCCAACACCACCCTCTCGATCCTGTAAACCCTAACCAACTTCTCTTGCCTCTCAACCCTCCTAACCTCCTCCACCCTTTCCACCTCCTATACCTTTAATTATTAAAACAGAAAACATGGGGGGTTAAGGGGGGGGGGGAACTTGAAAATCTCATAACTACAAATAATCAAGGAGCTAAATAAGACAATAGGCATGTTGACCAATAACCAAAAGTAACATAAGAAGACCACAACCATAGAACTTCAAGAAAAACCCAGGAAGAAGATAATAGATTTGGGAATTTTGGAAAAATCCAAGAAAAAGAAAACCATGGCTTTGAGGGTACGGCTAGGAATAAGAAGATTTGACTTTGGGAACTTTGGAAAATACCATGAAAAAGAAGACCACAACTTCAAGATTTCAGTTAGGACGAAGAAGACCACAACCATGGAGTTTTAGAAAAAAACCAAGAATAAGAAGAGCACAACTTTGGGAGCTTTGAGAGCTTTGGAAAAAACCATGAAAAAGAAGACAACAACTTTGGGAGCTTCAAAAAAATCCAGGAAGAAGAAAACCATGGCTTTGAAGGTATAGCCAAGAAGAAGAAGAAGGCTTTGGGAGCTTTGGAAAAAATCATGAAAAACAAAACCAAAATTTTGAGGTTTTGGTCAAGAAGAAAAAGACCATAGCCATGGACTTTTGGAAAAAAACTAGGAAGAAAAAGACCACGGCTTTGGGAGCTTTGGAAAAAACCATGAAGAAGAAGACCATAACTTTGAGGTTTCGGCTAGGAAGAAAAAAACCACAACCATGGAGTTTTCGAAAAAACTAAGAAGAAGAAGACCACAGCCATGGAGTTTTCAAAAAAACCAAGAAAAAGAAGACCACGACTTTGGGAGCTTTGGGAAAAACCATGAAAAAGAAGATTGAACCCATGGGGAGTTTTGGAAAAAACTAGGATTATAAGAAGAACACCGAACCCATGTTTTTTTCAGTCTTAGTTCCTTACCCAAGAGCTATAAACATGAAGGGAGGAAGTCAAAGATTGGTGTAGACTTGCAAAACACAAGAGTGGGGAGGTCGAAACTCTTAAAGAACTCTAAAAAACCAAGAAAATGATGATGATTGAGTTTGGGAGGGTGTCAAATTTCCCAACATACCTAAAGCAACAAAGAGAAGAAGAAGATCGTGAGGATCATGAAACCAACAAAAAGAAAAGCATGAAAATAATGTAGTGCTAAGAAATCAAAAGATGAACATCACAAGGGTGAAAAGGCATGAAGCTTGAGGATCGTGAAACCAAGAAGAAGAAAAACATGATAACTATGTTGTGCCAAGAAATCAAGAGAAAAACACTACGAAGGTGAAAAGGCATGAAGCTTGTATTTCACTCAAATCTCACAAACCTTGGAAAGCTCAAATTCTCATGAAGCTCAAAAAACTTGGAATATCACAAAGCTTAGAAAGTTGATTAGAAAGCTCAAAGCTCAAGAGAGCCAAGTGGTTGCCCTGTGGTGAAGAGAAATTGAAAGACCACAAATTTTGCATAAGAAAAACAAGTGGACTCAAAGTAATAGTTCAATTGAAACAGATGGTGTTGCAACACACTATTGTGAGTGAGCGCCCATAGACTTTAGTCACTTTCAACTTTAGGGTTCTTCAAACATTTGGCCACCCATGTTCGTCCGATCTTAACCCTTATGCTTGGATAAATCTGCATTGTAAAAATCAATTATGAACATTTGTGTAATGAATTATATTTGTTTATTTCTACATCCAAGTTTGGATGTGGTAGGTAATGTACATCCACCACCCTTGTTTTGTTTGCTTATAGATGCCAAATGCATCACCCATAAGATGCCATGTGACTCTTTTTTTCCACTCTTGACCCCCCCTTGCTTTGGGTGGGCATATCTCACTCAGATTTTAATATTTTTAAATGTTGTAAATTGCAACAGGTGTACCCATATTAGGGCTATAATATTCATTTCGACATCAAATTCAGGCGACCAAACCCATGAATTTCAGCGACCTCTGAGCCACTATGTATTCAGACATATGCTGGTTTACCCTAAGGATGTTTTTATCACCTACCTCCTAAGAACCCAAAAGTTGGGTTCTTAGTAGGTAGGTGGAAAAAAAAAACAACTGAGGTAACCACCATGGTTACGTGGGGAACTGGAACCCAACAGAAAACTGTTTCGTGGCTACTGATCATCCATCCTTCATGGTGCGCTGGTGACTTCTGGTTCGCTCTTGCCTTTCTGCGACACTTGCCTCCGTAGCGACCAGACCTCGTCGCGTGCGTCACGAGCTGCCGTCAACTCCGTGTTTCCAGCACCAGATTTTTCGATCTTTTTTCGTCGTCGCCCTGCAACGTGTTGGCAAGCAAGTTCGAGGCTGAAATCAATAAGTTCGGGATTGAAATCAGCAAGTTCTGGATTTTGTTTGTATGTGCGATTGAAGGGTTTCTGAATTGGATCACAGCAGGAACGAGAGGTAAAGGGTAGAATCTGAGATTGGGGAGCACTGATCTTGAAGTCGAGTACACGTTTTATAGAGAGATGTAAGCATTATTTTTAGCTTTAGAGATTGGAAATTGAATTGGAGCTTTGGACATTATGCATCCTCACCGGCATCATCATCACCAGCACCCCAACAATGAAGCAGAAATTGCACCCATGTCGCCGTATGGCAATTCATACGCAGGAGGTTACGGCCAGGACCCAACTTCACAGTTCAGCGTGCCAGCAGCCTATGGTGAGCAGCAGGAGTACGTAGGAGGAGGGTACGGGTCTGGGCCGTATTACAATGCAGGATCATATCAGGTTTGTGGCTACCCGAGTAGCGGATATGGTGGTGCTCCAGGGATGTACCAAGGGGAGCGGGCGCAGATGCAACGATTAGAGGCTGAGGAGCACAGACACAGACAGGACGAACACAGAGCTGCCTTGGGTGCCATTGGCGCTGCTGCTCTTGCTCATGTGAATAATACTCTTCTTCTTCTGCCTCGTGTCTTTTGCTGATTGAAAAACTGGGATATTTTGAACTTGCTGATTCACGATCATGCATCGAGTACAAGTGCTAAACAAACTCCTGAATGACTAATTTGATTGCAAAAAACCCCAGTTGCTGCAATTAACTGAAGAAATTAAAAAAGGAAATGAACTCATGCATGGAGCAGCTCCACCCATGCTCAGTATTTGGCTTATTGTACAGTGCATCGGTGGAGTTGCTCGCACATATTGTTGATTTGTTCTTCTTTTGAGGGGTTTTTTGGTAACTGAATTGCAACAGCACGAGAAGCAAGAAGAGAGAATGGATCCCGCACATGCACACAAGCATCACAGGGAAGCTGAAGCTGCGGAGGCGGGAGTTCTGGGACTGGGAGGTTATGCACTTCATGAGATGCACGAGGCCAATCAGCTTCGCAAGGCCGAGAATGCATATGCAGCAGCAGCTGATGGTGCACGCCATCATCGACACCATCGCCATTAAACCCTAAACCCTATATAATATACTCAAGTTTCCCTAAACCCTACAATCAATGTTTAGGGTTTAGAGTTTTAAGCGTGGATTTGAAGTTGGTTGATTTTTCATTTTAGCAAACAAATAGATTTTACATGTACATATTAGTGAAATTTAGGTACAAAATTTGTACTTGAATCTTTGAAACTTTTGAATTTGTTCATGGTACCATGTGTATAATGTAGTCCTTGAAATAGCTTCAGGGTACAATTTTTGTAGTAAAAAATAGTTCTACTTTGTTTTTGGCTTCATTGAAATTGACTTTTGATGCATACTAATTAAAGTTTTCAATTTATGCATTAAATCATTTATTGTCCTTCCTTCCTATATTCATGCTTTTTTATTTTTTATTTGAAACTCATGCTTTTTCTTTTTGTAAAATATCACTTTATCACCTTTTTCACTTTGTTTTCTTTGTTTACTTTATCATGCTTTCACCCTATATTTTCTTCTGTCTATTTTATCATGTTTTCACTTGATTTTTGTGAAAAATCTTTGAGTAATGTTGGCTTTGTCTATTACATATATGATATTTTACAATGAGGCGCGATAATAAATAATGAAGCTTGTGTGCTTGAGAGTTCCTTTGCATTGGAGGTAGGAATTTTTGGCAATTTCAAAAATAATTCATTAGTGCCTAACCAACCTCAGAATTAGGGTAATTGTTGATCATAGCATATCGTGAAGGGTGTTTGAAAAGCCTTTAGAATTTAGGCACTCTCTCCAAGTCATGCAGCAAAACTAGAGTGTAAAGATTGGTCATTTATAAGGGTAAAAAAACCCATTGAAGAGTTTTCCAAATCCTTGGTAATAAATTTACATACCGCTTTGATCTCACTCACTCAGAAAGAGTTTTGGAAGGTTTGGGTTTTGAAAAAGAAAGGCTTATGATGATGGATTGAATCAAAAACATTTTGCAAAAGGATTCCAAGAAGGTGCTAGAATCGAAGTAGATTGTGTATTTAGGGATTTCTCTGTCAGTCAGATCTGAAATGTCTTTGCTCTGGTCATCTCTCAGGTCATATCTCTCAATCCTGAATCCTAATCAGATCCAATAAAAACCATGCTCACATGGAGAAGTTCTACATGTGTTTCTCTCCATGACATTGTACACATAAAACCTAGCATCATTAAAGAGGTTCCACACTGTAATTATCCAACATGCCAATGGTTGTGCGTGGACAATAGTTTGTCCTGCAGCTGTCTCTTTTGTGTCAGTAGAACCCAAACCAACTCCAAAGATATATGTTTATGAAATTGCAGAGAAATCTCCACAACAACATTTTGGAAGGTAAGACTAACAATGAGTGTGGTCATTAACCTTATGAAAGTAGTCACTCACAAAATGTCAGAGCTTCACCTTCATCATCAATAGCAGCAGCAGCTCATATTCCCCACTGACTTTATCAGCTCACAACTGTGAGTGTGCATAAGTACATCAAAAAATTATTATTTCCCAAAAAATCAGGGAACCCATTATACAAAATCTGCATCCTGAGTTTTTGTCAGATTTCTGAAGACAACGGAAAGACTTGAGTTATGATGTCGGCTAGCACACATGAGACATAGCTAATCCTAGGATAGTACATTTGCAGCCAGCACACTGAGTTGCAGAGGTTCTAGAGCTTCAGTTGCACCTGTCAGTTCTTCACTAACTCGCCACAGCTCGTAGGCCAGCCTACTGTCCACTGCCCTTGCACTTGGGCTCTTTCTTCGGCTATCTTCATAGTAACTACCAGTCACACCCTCCATTTCAGGTGCAGATGCCAAGAACACTGCAGTTGATGCACCTTCTTCAGGAGTCTGCAGTACAGGCAAAAGTCTGGTTTAGGTTTTTTGCACCACCATGTCCTAACTGTTATCTCTGAACTTGTCTCCATTATAGTGGATCTTCCTGTAGAGATGGGGAAGATGTAATCACCTTAAGTCCCAGAAGTTTGATGATTGTGGAACGGATGCCTGGAAATACTGCAGGTTTGTTTGAACTAATCCCTTGAGGAAACACGTATCGAATCAACTGTGACCACAAAACATTTCAGACATCATTCTTGGCAACAATTCCTGTTTTGTGAAAACCATGGCTGAAGTTTACAAGACTCAAAGTAGAAGAAGAATGGTCAACCTCTGTGTCAACAACACCTGGGTGCATACAGTTTGATGTCACTGGAATTCCAAAGGATACACAGCGTCTTGAAAGCTCATGTGAGAATAGACAGTTTGCCAGCTTTGATTGCCCATACGCCAGCCACCTCTGGTAAGCTACAGCACACTAAGATATGAGGTTTCAACAAATCTTTGGCAGTTCAGCATGTTGTCAATTGTGAGTACATCTTTGCATTGTGAACTCTGGAACCAATTGTTTGTGCAGAATTCCAACAAAATAGTCTGTACCTCGGGGGCCTTTGAAATTGAGGTCATTGAAATCTAAGTTGCCAATGCGTTCTGCAGCAGATGACAGAACCACCACCCTTGATTTCAACCTGCAGACCATTGAAGGGTGCATTGAAACAGGTTTTCCCAAGAAAAGTTGCATGAAAAAATTAGAACACTAGGTTATAACTAAAGAACAGCTAGAGTGGGAAGGTGAACAGGATGTTCATTTGCAGAATTTAAACTAAGAGACAGCCCATATGTCTATGATTGTGCAGTGATAATTGAGCACATGGTAATATAATAATGCAAATCAAGGGAAGATGAATACCCAGGTGTGGCACTCGTTTTGAGTCTATCAAGGAGGAGTGCTGTTAGCAAAAAGTGGCCCAAGTGATTCACCTACAGTGGACAGACAAAACCCATCCACCACAAAACTCTCACTCCTTCCAGTTCATTCCTCTTGTGATAAACACAATCATGACTTAAATCTCGCCAAAAACGAAAGAAAAAATAAAGCTATGTCTTTGCCAATGTTCCACATCCATCCAACAAATGTGCAGTTCTTATAAGTCAAATCTCATCAGAAAATTCTATCACATTTTGACAGATGCCAGCAGACACATACTGCCTAAACCTGAACCTACTAACCAAGAAACCTTAGAAACTAAAACAGCATGGACAGCCTGAATCCTGGCAAGATCTGAACAAAGAGATGATTTTCAAACTTTTCCAGTGACAATGCAGTCTTACCCCAAGTTGATATTCAAAACCATCTTCTGTGTATTGCTGTGGACATGCCATTACACCTGCATTATTCACCTGTACACAAAACACAACATTAGTATATTTCATACCATATATCGAGAGTGCTCGTGAACTACTCAAGTTACAGTACATAAAGCATATTCCACTAGTTCTACTAAATAAAGTAATGGGTGATATTGCTCATGGTGCTGCCTTGCCATAAAGAAGGGTCTGTCACCTACAAGATCACCAAATTTTGTGCCAAAAAACTTGTACGTACAAGGTCAATGGTGGAGGGCAAGATACCAAAGGAATTTACACGGAAAATAGCTTAACAAGAGGAAGCAGCAGGAGTAATACTCAAGAGGGCACTTACAAGTGAATTCAAGGGAAGGCCTTGATCCAAATACTCTTTTGCAAATTGCTGGACAGATGTTAATGATGCCAGATCACAAATCATCACCCTTCCCAGATGCCCATCAGTGATCCAAGGTCAGCAAATGACATTGCTAAACAAGGAGGATGTAAATAAACCAGTGGCTCACAGATTTCAAGATCAATGGAGAGAGAGAGAGCACAAGAGAGTTGCAGCAAAACCAAGCAAGAAGACTCTGACATCTCAGAATTCAACTCTTACAGAAATATGTCTTGTGAACCTGCTATGCCTAGTATTCATGTGGTACCTGATTGAAGGGTTGTTGGTGTTGCGAACAATCTCTGCAGCAGCTTCTTCTCCTTTCTCTTTATTCCTACATGCTTCCTTGCAGAAGTCCCAAACCCCTCATGGAGCTCTTCATTTTCATATCCAGATGCATTGAGCACGGCAATGACTCATTACTAGTATTGTGACATTTGAGACCCAGAAGTTTTCAATGCACTCAAAACCAGTTTTTGATACAAATTGGGTACTCCTCACTGAATGACTTACCAGAAGATTTCAGACTACCATCAGACAATGCAAAAGAAGAATCTATGTGTTTCTCAAGCATTCAGTACCACCATCAGTATCTTGCAAATGAGGGCATACTGATGAAGCTGGGAGAAAGCCAAATGATGCTTACCAATGGTCACAGCCATGCCCTGCCTTGCCAGTTCCGTGGCTGTGGCCTTCCCTATCCCTGCCACATGCAATTTGCAACAAGACAATTGAGAAAGCCATCTGCAACACAAAACTCAGCTTCTATGAATTGAAAAGTTGCCTGAACTCTAGCCTCAGAGAGACACACACACACACAACACTGAATGCCTTGGATGGGATGATTCACATGAGGCTCTGATGCACACCAGTGTTGCCTCCAGTAATTACAACATGACGCTGACTAGAATCTGCTGCAGATGATGCATGTGGAACTGTAGAAAACCTCCGGCTGTAATCTGTTTCTCCACTCTGCAATCAATCATACAAGCATGAATGCTTTCAGTAAGCCCAAAACATTCAACTGGTAAAGACCTAGTATGCATGCACACTGAACCCACAAAACACTGTAAAAACCTCAAAATGCAGAACCAACTGATGCTATGACGTCTGACCCATAACCCAAATTTGTAAGAGAATTTCAAAAACTTCAAAGATGTGCTGCAGCAAAGCAAAGATTTATTTGAAGCTCAAATCCATTGAGAATGCTTTGGGTACCTGGTAAAAAAGACTTGAAGGAGAAAGAAGATCCATGGACAGGGAAACTTTGAAGAGCAGCTCTGAAACGTGAAATGGAGATTTCAACCTAATCTTAGGACCCGTAGGAGGATATGAGAATTGAAAGGAAGAAGTGAGGAGGGAGAAATGGGACAAAGCTTTGAATGCCATTGGGAATTTGTAGAACGTGGTTCTAAAGCTGGTGGGATTGAGTGAGTGAGTATCCCCTACGAAAACGTCTTTGGGTTCTTCTTCTCGTTGCCTCAGAATTCACAAACAGAAAACTAATCTTGGGTTCCTACGAAACAAGTAGCAAACTGGTCCTTGATAGCATTCCCGTTCTATTCATGACATAGAATGCTCAAATGATCAGTGCCCACATGCTCAGATGATGAACCCTAAAAACAGATCTATACTTGAATTGAGTTCTTAGCAGTTGCTGCTGTTGTCAACTACTACAACATAACAATTTGTAAGGGATTGCAGGGAAAGCGGCAAAAACTCTTCCATTCCTCAACTCTCCAACCTTGTAAAGGCGAATGTCCAAAAGCAAAAAACTGTGAACCCCGCGGTACTGAATCAAAACCCTAAACGAAATTCCAGATGGTATTCCATTACAGAGCTCCATGTGCTAATGTGACAATTTGTTGTCAATTGTTAGCAATCAGTTTGTCAACCTTGTGTTGAGTTGGGAATACTCTTCAATTTGGACACATTCAATCAAGCTTGGGACAAAAATATCACACAAGTTTTGATGTTTAACATGATCATGAGGTGGTCATAAATGAAATACTTAATTGCAACCAATGTGATGAACTATGTATATCAAAACACACCAACTATTATACACCACCAACTCTCTAGCTCATAAGCATGACTATCCAATTGTGTTTGAGCAACCTTTTTGTTACAATCAATGTGCTTTGCATGAATTTATTACATTGTTCAACACAAATACATTTGAGCTTCACTACACATTGTCTTTGAGCAATACAAGTTCATGGATCCTTGAGCAACCTTTTTTAACAATCAATGTGCTTTGCATGAATTTATTACATTGTTCAACACAAATACATTTGAGCTTGACTACACATTGTCTTTGAGCAAGAAAAGTTTGTTGATCCTCCAACAACTTTTTGTACAATCAATGTGCTTTGCATGCATCAATAACATTGTTCAACACAAATACATGTTTGGTTCATGTTAGGAACTAGGGTAAGCATGCCCATTACCAAACATAGGCATGCCACCAAATGGCCCCATGGTAGAAAGCATAGGTGGTAAATGGGCATCCGCGCCCTTTTGAGTGTTCAAAGGTGGCACCTATAATCAAACAATCGATTTGAAAAAAGTGTGTTTGGTTTAGGGAAAACTTCCAAACATAATTTTACAT
>Ga0116231_10000383_pt1 | contig 73788 bp, 47 predicted proteins | sample S1TSphgellanicum_2_FD_89695 | JGI IMG/M metagenome (GOLD analysis project Ga0116231, IMG submission 89695) | Host-associated microbial communities from peat moss isolated from Minnesota, USA - S1T2_Fd - Sphagnum magellanicum MG | ecosystem: Host-associated > Plants > Peat moss > Unclassified...
TATCTATCATGTAGAAAAACAATGTAAAACTTCACATGTTACACTCTTATGTCACTGGGGCAAAATCTCAGATCCAAAACATGGCTAAGATAGAATTGACACAAACTATAAAAGGAGGGGACGAAAAGAAAAAAAACCTGTATCACATGTCTGTTGAAGTCAACTCCATCTCGTTCCTTGTGAACTCGGTACTCCACATACAGACGTGCAAGTAAGTAGCATGTGTACATTCCTATGCTGAAATAGAAGATTTGGAAGAAGACACCCCATTTGTACCCCATCTGCGAATATGATGTTGGCATTGAAAGAATCACTTGCCCAACCTGCAAAAAAAATTCATATAAAGATGACCAAGAACTTCACAATCAATCATTCGAGCCACATAGGTAATCTTCTTCTTCTTCTTTTTCTTCGTCACAGGTTGGTCATTCCATTAGTGAATCTCTCACTGATTGATTGATCATTGCTTATAAGCTAGAAAATTTCTCTCTTAATTCTTTGCAACAATTCATTCCTGAGCATCAAAAGGAAAAAAATCATAACCCATTTCTATCATGTGATCAAGCAAGCACACAAGATCCAATTGAAGATCACTTAGACTCACTTGTGCTGCAACAGCATTGAGCCAAGCATCATAAACTGAGCCTCCATGCCAAATTGTCTTCTTCCAAAGGCTATGTAGAGATCCGGCGCTTGCAATTGTCTTCTTCTCTTGCTGCTGCTGCTGTTTGCTGTAATTGTTGTTTGCTTCTCCATTGATAGTGCCTTTCTCGATCGCTTCTGCCTCATTGTGTGTGTACCCATTTTCTCCTAATTCATCCTCGCAAGCACCCATGTGGCAATTTATGAACAAACCTCAACAAAAAAACAGGAAGAAGCAGCTTCCACACCTGCAGCAGACATGCAGGATCATACAAATAAATTTTGATGGATGTCATAGAAAGTATGTACTCTGGATCATTTTTATTTCATGGGTGTTTTTTTTCTTGAACCCATTTGTGAACCCACCACCCACACACACACACACACAAACAACTCCAGACACAGCACCTGCAGCACATGAATATGTAGAGGAGTAATATTTTGCTTGGATAAATGGGCACATCATGGAGAGAACAAATGACAACAAAAAAGGGCCTGAAGATTGTAAATCTCTGACAATGCTCAGCCTGAAGGAAAGTTTGTCTGTAGCAAATGGGTCCACATACACACACATTACACACACAAGGAAGGACAGAGGAGATCTCTCCTGCAACTTGGAAAGTGGAAACTTTGTTGTGGAAGTTTCGTCAACATTATTAAATGAAGAATCCACATTTAAAGAGCAAACCTCAAAAGAGTTGCAGGAGATCAAGAAAACCATAATTTTATGCAGGACATTCTGAAGCAAACTGATGCCTTCCTTGCAAATGGACAAACCCAAAAAAAGAAACCAAAAACACTCAGAGAAACAGACAACTTGCAGTACTATCCTTGTTACTTGCAATCAAAACTTTGCAATCCACCTTGAACATAGAAGACAAAGAGTAGGCAGATCAAGTAGTAGTAGCAGAAGCAAAACATATACACTATTATACACCAGTACACAAGAACAATACCTGAAAAAAGCAGGGTTTGTTGCAAGACCATTTAAGGCAGATCATGACTACTGACATGCAACAAAAGCCAATGGGAGGGGGGGGGAGGAGACACACATGTTGATCAAAACCCAAAATAGAAACAACAACAACAAAAACAAGCATTTCAATTCATGCAAATCACAGAAAACATACACGAGAGAAAGAAAGAGTGTTGTAGTAGTTAATCCAGGGCAGAATTAACTGTGAACACGTACCCACCCACCCCACCCACCAGACAAAAAAGGTTCAAAGAAGAAGCTTTCAACCTGGTGACTATTGATGATGGCCTGAGGCTTGTGAGCAGCAGTGAGGATGATGATGATGAGGTAGAAAGCTTGCCAGGGGTCTCTCTCTCTCTCTCACACACACACACAGAGATCAGCTCAGACTAGTACTACTACTAGTGCACACACAACATGATTTTGTGGCAAATCAGGTCTCATCACTCATCACTGCCAAAATCTTCTTTCTCTGCCATCCTCTGTCATCATCAGTGTGGACTCTGGAGTCTGGAAGTGTGGTGAGGAGTGTGGAGTGTGGAGTGCAGTGGAGTGAGGGAAGTTTTTTTTTGTTTTGTTTTTGTTTTTGTTTTTGGTTTTGTTTTGTGGGTTTCTGCAAAAAAACAATTTTGGACAAAGACTTTTGTAGTCAGTCTAGTAGTAGTGTCAAAGGAGAGAAGAGAAGAGAAGAAGAAGTCTTTGTTGTTAGTCAGCCCCAAACACACACATGTGCATTTTGTTGCATATTTGTTGGCTGGTAGGCAAGAAGGATTTATTGAAGGATTTATTGTTGTGTTTAGATTCATTCTAGAGTATAGTAGCTAGCTTAAGGGGATTTTTATAGGCCCCTACTAGGTAATAATAATAATAAATAATAGGTCCAGTTTTGTTTATATGAGGCTTTTTGAAAGATGATATTTTGGCTAAATTGTGTTGAAACTTGAGATTAGTTATAATCGAGTTTATAATAATATCTTGAAGGATTTTGGTTTCTTCTATTAGACGATTTTTTGAAGATTATATTTTTTGCATGGTGAAATATTTGAGTTTCCATAATTCTTCTTTTGCCTTCTTAAGATCCTTTTAAAATGTAAATGGCAAGCCCATAGTGTGACACACCCCTTCTTGTTGTTGGTGGTGGTGGTGGTGGTGATGGCAATATATTTGTGTGTGTATTTCGTGTTGTGCTTGTTGGGGAGAAAATGTTGGGTCTAAATGTTTGTGTGCTTCAATTCCATTTTCTCCTCCTCATCACATTCCTTCCTTGCATGTGGGTGGGTGGAAAAGTACAAACATTGGGTAGAAATGTTGAGCACTTAAATCCTTTGTTTTTTTTTTTCCAAGGTTTCTTATAACACTTCCTTGCATGCGGGTTGGTGAGTGGGCAAATGGGTTTGTGGGTGGGTGATTTTTTTATTATATTTTATTTAAAATTTTCCCAACTTTCTGACAATCACAATTTATATTATTATTTGGTGTTTGTTGTGTTATGAAGAAGAGATTTGGGACGCATGATTCATTCAATAGTTTAGTAGTACTAATAGTAGTAGTAGTGCCCATGTTTCCACACTTTCCATAAATTTTTGTTTCTTTACTGGGTTGCTGCTGACTTCTCAAGAGTTGTGGTGAGAATCAACTATTAATCAACTACTAGTAGTAGTAACGTATTGTGGACACATGTTTATGTAACATTTTCCAACAGTTTTGTATCTCAGATTGTTGCTTGTTGTTGCTTTCAGAAGAGACACTCTTATCGAGACAATCTGATGTGAGTGACTTACTTAGTAGTGTGATACAATAGTGCGTATACATTATACACACACACACACACATTTAGAGAAATCTGCGAGTATTTCATTTCCAAAATGCCTCATACAATTTTTACTCTTTTTGTAAGTGTACCTTCAAATTCACTAAGAAAACTCTTGGAGTTTTTTACCAACTGAAAAATGACTACCGAATTCATCCTCGTACCATTCTTTTCCTTGTGACAATTCTTTTTTATCATTACATCTGAGAGTACTTTCTCATCTTTTCTCAACCAGGGCAGCTAAGTCTTTTACCATGATATCTCAATCGGATATATGCCAAAATCATCATATAGCATACATGTATTTTCATATTTTGCAATGCACACATTTATGATGGATTTGTTCAAAATATGGTGACTAACTTATGTGTATATATATATTAGTTACCATATGGTTGTGGACTTAGTTATTATATATAAAAGATTCTATTTAGTGTGTTTTTTAAAAAAATTCTCATGTTGCACCAAAAGTGACAATCACCCACCAAAAAAATTAGCCAAATTTGGCTACAAGGCAAATTGAGAAGTACAAAATTTAGGAATTGTGTTGGCAAACCACTAGAACCCATTAGCCAAATATGAGGATTTCAAAAGAAGAAAGCTAAAAATATGCCTAAATCCTCCAAAAATCTTTGCAGTTTCATAATTGTCTTCATAGAAATGTGGTGAATTTTTTGGAAATTTTTCAAAAAGTTCTCATGACCAGGTTGCTTGGGATGTTTTTTTTTTCTTAAAGCAAAATGGCAAATTTTCACCACAAACAAGATCATTAATTCTATTACCATGTGTCACTATAAAAATGCCATTCAATGTATTGCTAAAAGCATTGAATGGTTTCAACTTTCATTATTTTTATTTATTTATTGTATGATTTTTTAATTTAATATGTACATGTTTCCACTGAATAACAATTGCACAATTAATATTTTTTCTCCACTTGTCAATGTGCCATATGGGACACATATTTTTATACAACTTTTGACTCACCCTACCCTTACCTTGTGAACATGGAAAATGTTTGTCATTTACCTTACCCCAAATTCAAAAATGTTTAAACCCTAGATACTTTTCACTTACCTCAAGTATTTTTTTGAAATTTTACATTTTCACTTACCCAATTACTACATTAAATTCATATACCACCCGTTACCCAAAAGATATATTAAATCAATATACCAAGCTTGGAATTGTTGACATTTGAGTTTGTGTTTATTAAGGATATTAGTGTTGTCCATAAAGTGGGCTTGGGTTTTAGCCTAGATCCTCCTTTTCATTTTTACTCTATCACATGAGAAGGATAGGAATACTTTAACATTAATTTATCATTATTCAAATTAATTTATATTTTGTTGTTATTGACATTTTCGTTCATATTGTGCCACTAGTTGATGATGAGTAGGCTCTTAAAGTTCATTGAATCATTAAATGCTTTTAAAATATAACTAAATGATTTTATTTCAATTTTTGGAATTAACCGATGTGATTTTTAAAACCAATTGGTCTATGACAAATAGTACAAAATTGCATTTCTTCAAGGTAATGAGGTGACTACTTAAACAAGACTATGTTGAGGATAGGCTCCTAAATTTAAATTTTTAAATGTGAATTAAAAGCAATTAATGTATGGACAATGTAATTTATTTGGCAAACATGTGATACTTGAAGTTAAAAATTGACAACCACATGTAAAAAGAAGTAGAAGTCTAAGCTTTTAAAACTCCTTGGAGAATTGAACCTTCTAACCTTTAAAGCAATTGCCACCACAAAAGGGAAATAAGTAACATGCAAAATTCAAGTCAAGTAGAAACAATGAGAATGCATACACAAATCTTCTATCAATCGAACCAATAACTTGTAATGCACTAATAAAAGCAAATACAACTTTGAACTTGTAGTTCCAACCTTTATATTCACAAGAGATCAATAGAAATTGAAAGAGACAATTGGGTTATGGAAAGGGGTTTATTAGGCTCTAAACTTCTATTGCCAAAACTACAACCTCTAGGTCTTGGCTACATGGCAAATCTTCTTCACATTCCATAGTTTGAATTTTGTGACAAAAGGAAAAGTTTTGAGAGTGAAAATCTTTTATGCATGCATTCTTATCTCTAGATTCAATTGTGTCATCAACCCATTTTTCAACTTACTTTTCATGATAGTTAGTGTAAAGACCTAATATGGGTGTATATTGTTCATTCTATCAATTAGCTCATAGGTGCACCCATAGGGTTTAGCATTTAGACATATGTGTACAAAGGGGTTGTGCCCATAGAAATTTATGTACATCAAGAGTTACAAAAAAAGGGATCAACCCTAGACATTAGGGTTAAGTGAACAATTTGGGTTTCATGATAGTGTGAACCCTAAACATTAGGGTTTGCACTATCAAGCTCATCCTTAGGTGACACATTTGTACCCCCTAACATGAAAGGGCCATGTGATTTTGTTTCAACTACGGATTAGTACCATTGAATTTAGCTCTTTGAAAAATTATCTTGCCATCTACAACACAAAGTATTAGTTTGGAAGCCAAATTAGACTTCCCCATACTAGAGCAAGACATCCACCCACACTTGCACCTTCCATAGAGGGAAATTACTTATAGTACTACCATTCACACCTTATTCTAAGAATGTTAGTGGAATAAGGAATTGTTTGCAACCTTGTAATTACCATGAAAACATGATGAACACTACTAGTCTAACTTTGACAATCTGGAGTTATATTAGGCTACTTACTTCATCACAAGAATTTACATAAAATAAACCTTGGTAGCCTAGATTTTGCAATGTCAAATGTATAGATAGAAAAGATCCAATTCATACATACACTTACTAACCCATGATAGAGCTTGACAAATCACTTCAATGTTTCTAAGGATTGTTGGGTACTTTAATGAAATTGAACAACTACCTCATGCATTTAATAATCTCTCATGAGATATCCTTTGCCTAAAAAGATGAAAGTTCTTCATGAACTATGCAAATTTCAACTTGCATTTAACATGCACTACCAACCCAATGATTTGCAACTTGTTCAAGTTCAAATTAAATTATTTCCCATGCATGGTGGCATACTTTCTCTGCTTTTTCTTCATGTCGACTATTGGAACTCAAGTAATAATTCCTCTCGCACCCCCACCCCACAAACACCCCATTATATCCATACACAACATCTCACCCCACTCATTTTAGAGCATCTGCAACGGTGCTCAGTATGTGAACCTTCATAGTCAAATTGGATGAAGAAAAGTCAAAACATGCCAGTTTGGCTCAGGCAAATAGTTTTTGGCTCTGCATGATTGCATAGTTTAAACTAAGGCTGGTGAATGATGCAGAAACGCTGTGCACCTGTTGAAAAGAGTGTAGGGTTAAATATGATCCGACTACTGCTCCAACCTTGCAAAACTTTAATCATAAAAACACCCTAGATTTGGAAAATGTACAAGGGAATAAGAAAAAAGAAAAGGGAGAATTTACAGGACGTCAAAACTAGATGTCAAAATCTCTCCATGTCCAAAACTGATCGCCTTGTGTAGTAGGTTGGCCATGTTTAGTGTTGGCTCATCATAATGATTCGTCCAGGTGGTTTGCTATTACCAGCACTCCCCCATCCATTTGCTGTCCCAGTTTCAGTTTTATGGGTGGGGTTGCAAAAGAGTAAATAACTAAACTTGGGTGTGAAAAATGTTTCTGCAGGGTTATATACTGAGCACCACCGACGGAGATGCTCTTACCATTTACCCCAACACAACAACCTCAACTCGAACCCAAGGCAATTTGACAAGGTACCTTAAATGTCTTGAAACACCTAACTCAACTCTGGTTATGTTTTTCAAGCTTTCTTAGGTGATGGGGGTGCTCGGGCCAAGACCTATTAAAGGGTTCTCTTCTTCACAAATACTACTTGAAGAAGAAACACCTCTTCTCCCCCCCTATTGGTCTACCACCCAAACTTTCCGTGTTGCTGCCCATGCTTCTGATTCGGGTGGTTGAATACGGGGGTTGAAGCTTGGGGTTAATATTAGCCCAGGTTGAAAATGGTGACAGACCGTTTTGGAAATAGAAATTTCATGTAGCCAATGAGAAGGAAGGTTCAGCATGGCTTAGTTTTTTTTTTCTTTTGGGATTTGGGGGTGCGCGGGGGATTTTTTTCTTTTCTTTTTGGGGTATGTTCCCAATATGTTCCCATCAAGCTCCCAAGATGTTCCCATCAGTTTTCCCCAATGTTTTTCAAGGTTTCCAATCTGCTCCCTAAGGTGTTCCCAATGATACCTCATTTGTTATCCCATATGGTTTGGGCCATGGTTGAACCGGCATGTATGTAACTTGGTAAATCTTGTTAGGGTAAGGTTTGCCTAAACCCTAAAATCGTCGTCACTCTTATGTGTGATTGTTTTACAAGGTGTTTAGTATTGAGAAAGAATGTGATGAGTTATGTGTGTGCTCTCATTGTTGTTGAATCGTCGTGGGTTAGAACTAAAGTTTGAAGATTGGTTAGATCACAATATTGAGCTTGTTCATATTGTAGATTTTAATTTTTAGATTTGCATTTATGTTTAGTAAGGCAAGTGACATGTTGTTCAATTTGGTCTTAATGGCCTTTCATTTTATATATGTTTAAGAATTTATTTTTTTAAAAACATTATGCAATTTTATTGTTGTAATTTGACATCATATGTGTGCATTTTCTCACTAGATTTAGACGTATCAAAATTGTCTAAATAAATTTCAAAATGTGAGAATTTTTTTATTTTTTTTATTAAATAACAGAAATTTGTTTACCTTTTTAAAATTCCTAACCAAGGGTATATGATAGGGGATACTCAGACCCTACCCATCTACTCAAAATTATATTTTTAAAAATCTGCACCCTACCCTAATGAAAATAAATAAACCATAATATACCATTACTCATTGGATAAATAAAATGAAAATTTATGTATACACTTATCTTAGAATATATCAAAAACAATATACCCACAAAACACTGGTTCTTACCAACGTGAACTGAGACAACATTTAACTACGAGTTAAACCCTGGTTCTAGTCACTTTTTTTTTTTCCCCAAAAATATAATATGTATTGGGTTTTGAGTTTGGTTTTGACTCCTCACATAAATAGAATGAAAGAATAAACCCAATTCTGGGTTTGGTTTTATAAAAAATCCGATTCCTAAAAATTGAAGGAATTCCAACACTAGTATATTTATGCCAACTTTCCTTTGAAGTTGTAGTCACTTTTCAAAGTTCCCCCACATTTTACATCCACATTTCACAAACAACAATGCTTCATTCTTACTCAAAGAACAACAATTCGAGCTTGAGATCATTTTTCTTGTTGGAACCCTAAAACCCAAAGAGAGGGTTGGGATAAGTAGGTAAAACTAAAGACCATACAATAAAACTAAAAAACTTGAGAAATCACATTTCATATCAAATTTTTCACTAACATAGATATTAGATAGGCTAGTGTGTGCTTGTAGACTTTGCTTGTAGTGCTGAGTACTCCTGGGTGGTGGTGGTGAGTGATGATGGTGTCCATCATCATCACAAGGACCCCCACACACACTACCATACTTGTCAAAGAAAATTTGGATTTCTGGTCATTTTCTGTAGTTGTAGATGAGCTCAGGATTGCACAAGCATTGTGACTTGTTTGTTTCATTTCTTCAACTAGATTTTGGGACAAAGAGCTTTGAGGAATAAAATGGCACATAGTGGGGGCCCCCCTCATTGTTAGGGTTTGAACTACTTTGGGCTAACCCACTTTCAAACTTTGAACCTTGAACTTCAAATAGATTCAACTCTCTTGTTTATAATATTCGAACCCTTGACTTCATGGTTTGGAACTACCACAATTTGCATTTATGTTCCTCTTGGAGCACAACCCAAGTAATGAAGGGTCATGGAGCAGCTTGACAACAAGTTGACAAAAATTACAATTTGGTGGTCGGAAAGACTTGCACCTTATCCAACATTATTTTTTCCTCTGCATTTTTTTAAATGTTTATTTCGCTTATTTCATCCAATGGGCATTCCTTCCCTCTAGTTGTTCATGACATTCTTTTGTTAATTAGGTCAAATTTTAGTGTAGCCCATTTTCTTGCATTGGGTGATTGAACATCATGTGATGTTTTGTAAACTTTGCTCAGCATATTCGTGTGTCATTCTAAGCAACCGATTGGATGCCATAATATAAAAGTAATGTGGAAATGAGTTTAGGTTTTCAATGAACAAATATTAAATGATGTTTCTCCTAAAAGAAATTTCTCTCATTGAAATTATGGACCAAAGTGATATATATATATACACATATTTTTGTTTCTTCAAGATGTTGAATTTTTATTTGTTTTGAATAGGAATAATAACTTTGGAAGCTTTATTTGTACTGTGATCAATTTTGTGATGTAGGTGCTGAGGCGGTGATCATCCATAAGATGATCTAGTCAAATTTGGCCATTAACAAAACATGAAAGGAAAATATTTTTAATATTTATATATTTTTGCTATCTACTTCAACCATGTATATGACAATCTGCCCATTTCCTTTAAAAAATTGAATTAAAAAAAATAATTTATGGCATTAGTTAAATCACGTCCTTCACCCATAAACCATTCTTAGCTACAGCCTTTCACAAGGCATGCCATCAGTTTTAACCCCCAAAAACCAATAAGCCAAAAAAAACACTTTTCTAAGAATTTTTAATTCATATAGTTAGACAAAAAAAAAAAAAATTATTTTAAACCCCCTCTATCTTAGGGACCATGGGGTATATGGTCATAGGCTCCAAATAGCATGTTCATCCAAGAAGTCCATGTCAATTTTGTTGGGGGCTGGGTGGGATGATGAAAATATAAGGCATGCAATGGTCTCTAAGGAGAGAGAAGAAGGGGGGGAGGGAGTTTATGCCTCATGGGTCATGGCACCAAGGAGCCAATCAGGTGAAGCCCAATATCGCCAGGGCTTTACCATTCCCCCCAATATTGGGAGGGGATAGGCAGGCATGCAACACTTATTATGGCTAATCCACTTACAATTGGCCGAGTTTTTAAAATCAGATGCACCAGCCAGTCACACAAATTGAGAAATTTGTACAATCTGACCAATTGTACTAGGAGTCTAAAATGGAAAGGCTTAAAAGTTGTGAAACACGTCCAGTCGAAGTCGTTAACTTCTCTTTTGATAACCCAAATGCTTGGTTTCACAACGATAAACGATATTCAAGATCTTTCATTTGTTATGCGGGGTTATTGAGTGAACCAAGGGGTGCACAAAAGCTTGTGAATTATGTATGGAATAGTGATCAATACCATCTAACAAGTGTAATAAAAAATCCAAGTGGGTCTTTAAGATCTGTAATGCCTGCGGCCTCTGGCTTTCTTTACCCTAGACTATACACTGGTTATATAGGTATTTTTACATATTATTATTACTATTATTATTATTTATTATTATTATTATTATTTTTTCTATGTTAAAAATTGTTTAGTGTTTCTAAGATTGATAACATATTTGCATGATAACCAGGTCATGTGGGTAAGTTATTGGATTTTGAAATTTTAACATTAAGAAGTTAGGGTTATTAATCAATTATCAAAAAATAAATTAAAAAATCAACATGGTAGGTTATCAATCAAAAAACACTAAACCTGTTTATGATAGAAAATTTTGTTATTTTATTATTTTTTCTAAAAACCCTATAACCAGTGTCTAACCAGCAGGATAACTTATGATTCTCAGCTGGGTACTTGAGAATTAACCCTTATGCATAACTGACACTTATTACCCAAAAAATAACTGAGTAAATTGATAACCGGCAATTATGAAAAAAAAATTTAATTTTAAATTTTAAAAAAAATTAAACCTGCCACTGGTAGATACATTCATTAGACTTCTGATCTATAATGATTGTCTTGTTGGATGGTCTAACATCCAACAAGATGTTTAACATCCAAATGATGGATGGACGGCCCTTCAAAGACACTGATGGTGATGACAAAAAAATGGATGACATAAGAAAAACACTAAAAGGAAGAAGGTGGGACTTTGGAAGGAATTTAGAACCATTGTGGTTGAATGAAGATGGACTCGTAGAGTAAAGAATAATGGGAAGGGTTTTATGGGCATATATATATATATATTTGGGGGGTTAGAATCGATCAAAACATTCTTGAGCAAATTTACCACATAAATAAGATCGTGATATGTTTTCTTGGAGCTTAAATCAAAGTATGTACAAGAAATGTAAAGATAGCGAGACCTTTTATTGGAGCTTATATGAAAGTATGTATAGGAAATGTAACGATCGCAAGATGTTTTCTTGGAGCTTAAATGAAAGTAAGTACAAGAAATGTAAAGCAATGTGAGATGTTTTCTTGGTGCTTATATGAAAGTATGTACAAGACATGTAAAGATCATGAGATGTTATTGTGGAGCTTAGATGAAAGTATGTACAAGAAATGTAACGATCGTGAGACGTTTTCTTGGAGCTTAAATGAAAGTATGTAGAAGAAATGTAAAGATCGTGAGATGTTTTCTTGGAGTTTAAATGAAAGTATGTACAAGAAATGTAGTGTGTAGTAGTAGACATTCTTTTGGGGTGAGTGGTTGGTTGTGTGGTCATGTGTGGTGGGGGTGTTCATCAAATGAAGGTGAGGTATGCAATTTGTGTGCAAGATGATGTTGTTAATTCATGGATTGGGCATGCACAAGGGGGAAAAAATTGAATCAAAACTATCAATGAATGCCCAAATTTTACAAAGGGCAATGTTGTCTAGATAGTCCATAATCAAACAATTCCAATTGGCAATCATAAATGTGCTTCATGCTAATTTGATGCACAATTTTTTAAAAAAAATTAAGAAAAATGAAGGAAAATTTAAAAAAGCAATTGATTTAACTTGGTTGTGAGGTTGCAACTTACAAGGTTCTTGCACTTAGTTAAAATGAATATGATATTATTATTACTCAAACTACCAAGTTCATCTACTAAAGTAACCTCCAACAATTTTTTAAATGAAACACAACCCAATTGCAAGTAAATCATTCCAAAGTTACTTAACACAATCTAATTATCTCCTTTTACATTAGCAGTAGAACCTAGTAAAATCCCCAAAAAAAATCATGACATGCAATATTTACAATTAAATATAGAAATGAAAATTTTAAATTGGAATATTACATACATTAACACTAGCAAAATGGTCATTTGACGTCCACCAACACAAGGGAATAATTTAGTTTAGTTTGTGAAGTAAACTTGAACACTTCACCTTTTAACATCAAGACCTTCATTTTAGACACAATTGTTAGTTTTGTTGGCAAAACATGGGGATAATGTGATCGATCAATGCCCCAACAAGGTTTGACCACATATACCGACATGATGGGACTCTTTTTAAGTATGAAAGACATTAAAGGTTAAATGTTACATTTCATGAATTTGTTTGAAATTCTCAACTCACGCCCAACCATGCATTTTTAGAAATGTACGAAACATTGTTGTTCATAGTTTCATATTTGAAGTCCAAAATTCAAGAAAAACATGTCCTTGGATATCCAAAAGAATCACCATGCCCTATACATTCATTCATATTTCATCCCCAAAATCAACTCTAGGTCAAATTTTTTAAACTTTTGTCTCAAGCTCAATGTGTCACAAACATATCCATATATTGATTTATGCTTTTGAAAATCTTTGAACCAAAAATTCAACAAATTTTTCATTATTCGGTTATTATAATGACCATTTGGAATAAGTTTAATCTAAACAATAGCTACAATTTAAAAGCGTATAATGTCAAGTTTGAAAAGGTCAAACATCATTTTATTTTATTTAAATGAAATTATTTTCTCAAACAATTGTAAGCAACATTGCATGGATAATAAGATAATTAGATTAGTTTGGATGGATTAATTCAAATAGAACATGAATTTTTTCACCCTTGATATTTTTCAATCATTGTGTTGTTGTTCTTCAAAAACCGTAAATAAGTTTTGAGGATGGACCTCTGAAAAGGTCATCATGAACATATATAACATCCCTCCTCTTTTCTAGGCAATGTCATTTTGTCATCCCACCGTGTGAAGGCAAGATGGGCGCAAGCATTATGAGCACGGAAACTATTTTGAAACTACATTCATGATACAATACAAAGTTGGAGGTTCTAGTTTCCAAACATCAAAAGGCAGCTGCTGTTCAATATAAGAAACTTGGGTGTAGAACTTACCAAGAAAGAGAATTGAGGGAAATCCGATGCCCTGGAGAGACTTCCTGTGTCAGCAAATTTTGGGGCAAATCAATAAATTGAGAGTGTTTGTTGAAACATTTTCATCATTGACAAATCGAATGATTCAAACAGTCACTATGCTATGTGACAAGGAAAAGAACATGAGTGTATTCAGACAACAGGAGCTCCCTGAGTATCTGAATCACATGCCAAACATCACCCAAGGGCATCATCACACTCAGAAGAACTGCCTCTTTCTTCTGCAATCTTGTACCCCTTCCATACATCAGTAATGATGTCCATCACACAATTCCTTTCACCAGTTCTTCAATGTGAAGCAACCATAGGGAAGATCCTTCACACTCTCTCTGCACCGTCCTTTTTCTTAACGCCTGATGCATCACAAGTAACTAAGATGAAATGGTGCCAAGGAACACTTTTGTCTCCTTCACGCAGCACTCAGCCTTGCTGGTGTCAGAAGGAACTCACAAGAATCAGGGTAATATACACTGGTGATAGAACCCCCAATCCTCCTTCTTGAGCTAGGGCAGTTCAGCTTGTGGAGCATCACTCCAAAAAATCTTCATGTGCCATTTCTTCCTCAAATGTTTGGCAGCGGCAGAGACTTGCAAAAGAAATGATAGTGATGAGAGTTGACCTTTCCTCCCTGTCATCATCTTCTTCAATGGTATTGACCATGAGCCAAAAACACTTCTATAGTTATGGCATCCTCCTCTCAAATGTTGGCAGAGATGAGGATCCAAAGGCTACTGATAGCAGATCCTTATCAGAAGAGACATGAGATGACAGAAAAGAGCACAGAGCCAACATTAGGTGCTAACTCGTAGAAGAGATTTCAGTATCATGCCTAATTTTGAATACTAACAATAACAGTGTCAATCAAACCTCAACAGTATACTGGAGATTGTTGTCGGCAGATTCTTAATAAATCCTAACCTTACTAATTCAGAGTTCAGAATTAAAAGACTCTCCAAGACATCCCCTCCAAGGTAACATGTATCCTTTTGTCCATCCCAACCTTCAGGACCAGATTCAAAGGGAGGAAATAACTCTGTGCAACACACAGAATTCTACTGGGAAATGCTCCATGCTCCCTGCAAAATTTGGGCATCATTTCAAGTAACCCAAGGTTTTCTCTACCAAGGTGGAGTTCAGCAAATTGGTGGACTATGCTTTGTCTATGGGAACTAGACCATATCCTTAGTCTCCCCAAAAGGTCTAGACAACAGATGATGATGATATCTGGTTAGCTGATATCTCAAGCATTCTATTATGATGGCAACTTCCTTCACACTGAAATAGAAAAGAAAAAAATGGTGACACTTAATTGCCAACCCCAACTGACTGGCTCTTCACCATATAGGCAGGCTACTACCTCCATATCAAGACGGATCACTTTCCAATCACCGTAATGGGGGCAACAGGGTTGCAGAAGTCAGCCCCAAGGTTTGACCCACAGGTACCCGCTGGTTTCTGATGACTGATTGACTTGGTTCCCCCTGCTGCTATAGCTGGGTTGCTAACAGTAGATACTAGCCTAGTGGTGATTTCAACCCACAACCACCTGCAAGGTGGCCATGGTCCAAACAATTCAGGCTATCGACTTGATGCTTTGACTCTGAGTAAGTTTGTCACGGTTGTATCCCAGCAACATATCACCACAGCAGCTTGCTGAATTCCTTAAAGAAATCCAAGAAGTTGTTTTTTGTGCTCTAAAATTAGCAAAGGAGCAGAGACATTGAAACCACACTCACATGGAATCAAATTTGAATTCAGAGGTAGAAGGAAACGGGTGGAATATGCTGACATTTAACTCACTATTTGAGAGTGAGTTTCAAGGGGACCCAATTGCCATTTTTGAGTTATTGAAGAGCCCCATAACAAGGACATCACTGAACCTGCATCAAAAACAGAAATGCTCAGAAAATGTAAGACAAATCTATTTCAACATCTGAATCTTCAGAGTGAGAAATCCAGTAATTAGAGACAACAGGTCCTGGCATTGATGGAGACATGCACGGTGCTTGAAGGATAAGGTCTCATGGTCACAGTCTGGAAACACAAACAAAAGGACTGACTCAATCTCTTACCTCATGAGATGAAAAGTCTAAGACCTCCTTATTCTTTTCCTCCATTGCCCGCTTGGCAAGCTCATACCCAGCAAAATTCATAGCCCCAAGGGGGGCGATCCAGAAGAAACGTGGCAGAGCTCCCTTGAAGAGAGCTAACAAGCCTTCCTGTTGTACAATTGCAATCATGATGGCACCCATTGTGGATGGCATTCCAGGTCCAGCAGTCATTGTCCGTGTTTTCATCACATCAAAAGGGGTTGTTGCTACTGCTGCTAAGCCTCCAGAAAGGCCTCCAATTGCTATGGTCTCCCATGGTGCTAGTTCCCGGTCCAAGACCTGCTGGACCACCTGCAGGAACATAGACAGTCAGTGAAACCTGCAGGGAAGGATAATCAAGGTTCTTGATCCCAGATTTAATGTGCAGATTTTGTCTCACTTATTGAAAACTTATCCCAATGTTCTAGCAAAAGTGTTCAGCAAAAGTGCCTCTTCAACTAGTCAGTTTAGTAGCAGGATTTTGCTAGAATAAGCAGATAATAGCATTGTTGTTGCATGCCATTTGGTCATTTGGGCAAAAGTTTGGAAAAGTTGAAATACAGGTTCAATCTATTCCCAGAATTCACCTTTTTAGCTTCTTCATAAATGCCCATGCCAGCAACATAAAAGGGAACTTCTCTACACAATGTCACTCCTGTTCCCCGGAAGAAGCCCCTCAGTCCATCTTGCTGATATGTTGCCACTATTGCTTCCCCAACATTATGATAGAGGCCAGCCTGTAACCGCTGCTTTAAGACCTCGCAAGGAATTCGGACAGCTGTCCCTATGACTGTGCTTGTAAATGATGACAGTGATTGTACCTTCACATTATTCACAGAACAAAACCACAGTCTAACTGTGTTCATACAGATAGAAACTCCTAAAAACACTAATGAAAAAGTAGTTAAATTTCCCATGTCAACTCTGACCTCCAATAGATACCACCATTGACATGTATCTGGTTGGACTATCCAAAATGAAGATGAAGATACCTGGATATCAGAAATATTAGGAGCCATGTTTTTTAGGAGCAGCTTACTGGCTTCCAGCACCCCTGTTCGAATCCCATGGCTGCCACAGACATCAACATAACAAACTTTCTGTGTTGAGCTAAAAGTCTGTTAAAATGGAAACAACTGTCACCCTGAATGAGAGATTGGCCAACAAGAAATGCTTTGAGATGGCGTCTGTTTATTCTTTGAAGGCTGTGACTGCTTGTCTTTTCACAGAGGAGAAATAAAAAGCCAATATTGAAGGTACTCACCTAGTGAATTGACCCAACACAGCAGGAATGGAACCTTGATACATCCCTCTGACACCAATTTGAGGTAGTTTTGCAATCACCTCTGGAAATGACAATGTTGATGCCTGAAGTCTTGTCTGTTACATCAAGCAGATATAGTTGGAGCACAACACTAGGTAATGCAAAATAGTCCTCATGCCCTTCAAATTGACATCTTTCTAACTTTTCAGGATTGCCTAGAACACATACAGGAAAGAGACAGTTTCTCATTCTGACTCTGTCCAATAATCTTAAAAGTGCATGAAAGCACATGCCTTGACGGTGTCAAGAGGATGCAGCAAAGATGTAGAAAGAGCGCTTGCCAAGCCTCCTGCCAGAGCTGACTTCAAAACAGATCCAGCTGGGACATCAACAGGGGGAGCCATGGGTACCACTGTTGCAGCTTCAAACCATACCATCCTGTACCATGAAGTTGGTATCCTTGAGGAAACACTCTTGAAAATGTCATGCCTCTATACCATATGGTATGCTAGATATGCAGAAACCTTCTGAATAAGAATACAGTAACACATACACAAACATGTCTTCAATGAGATTGTAACAAAAAGAATCAATGAAAATATACCTGGGATCATCACCAAGACGCTCTGGTGGAAGTAAAAGCATGAAATTCCGAAATTGGCCATATGCAATTGACCCATCAGTATCAACATTCAAAAACTTCATCATAGCTGCTGCATTGCTGTCGGTTGCTGGTAACCCTGCATTTCGCAAAGAGGCTAACACCTGATTCTTTTGAAGAGTCCCTGATTTACTCAAGCTCAGTGATGTAAATGCTCGTAGCATCATAGGCTCCTTTTGTTCCATCAGGAGTTGGAATTCACTCCAGCCAAAGGACTTCGCAAACCAATGCTTGCGAGTTCGTCGAAGAAACTCTCGGGCATAGCGCTGTGGTAGTCGCCGTCGTTTCATTGCAATCTCCAGGTCATCAAGGGTAACCTGGCCATCGCTATCCCTGTCCAGTTCCTCAAATAGCCTTCTTCCTGCAGTAGTGAAAGTCCACACACAGCCCAGTGAGGAAACTCCTGATAACAAAACTGGGAAGCAACATCACATCAATTCTTCACAAGCATATGAGCACAAGAGCAGGCAAACATTCTTCAGCATTCCTTGTTGAAATTCTCATCCATGACACCAAACAAGACAGATATTATGGTCAGTGGTTCATATTGACAGTATCCTATGTCTCAACAAAGGACTTGGAGTTCACTTCTTTCAACAATGGTATTCAACACAAATACAGTGCATCCTTACCAGGACTAAACGTCTAAATGAGAAAAGAGTACGGCAAATGAACAATCTGATGACATAACAGGCACTGGTTCCACAACTGAGATATAATGTACGATAAAGATAATGTAGAGATCACTGGGTAGTTTGCTTGGTCTACATGCAAACATTACAATTACAAACCACTACATTCTTTCATTTGGGAAGAAGGATGAGGAAACCACCACCTTCAGCTTCAGTGTATCTGAAAAAGTCTTGTACTGAGGTGAGCTTTTTCTTGTCAGGGTAACCAGGGTCAGACCTGGCCATCTGATAGACGCGGTCAACAAGCTCTTTCACAGAGAGAGTTCGTAGTGATGAACGTAATTCATCAAATTTTGGAATTATCACTTGAATTGCTTGCATTCCAGAGCTTTGAAATGTTGTAGTATTTGCTCCAGAGGAACTATTGTCAGTCAGTTCAGGTTGTCCTTCATCAGGTACTGACACAGAAGATGACGGAACCTCTGGGTCTCCATGCATCCGAGCAAACCCTAATGACCTCAACTTAGTGAGCCTCAGCCTCTTTACCACCTCCACTTGAATAGACTGTAATCTAGAGATGTGGGTGTGTGCAGTAGCATCACAGAATCTATCAGTTGAGTCATATTTAACTACTCCATCTCTAGCTTTCTTGGATGGTGTTCCTGGTGATGATGGCATCTCAGGTTCTACTTGTATCCGAGCAAACCCTAATGACCTCAATCTTGTGAGGATCCGCCTTTTGCCAGTCTTTGCTCGAATTTGCATTGGCCTAAGTGTATGCTCTGACATTGAGTCTAATAGCAGTTGAACTGAGAAACCTAGAAACGGCCTTTTAGCTGCATTCCTTTGAAAATACTCTCTAGTAGAGTCTCCTTCCGACATAGCTCGGCTCCGCTTTCTTTCACAGTGGATCCTCACTGCTTGGGAGCCTAGGCTACTGAAATGGTGACACAGGAAACCAAAACCGAATGATGCACTTGCTTGCTCTTTGAGAAGTGTAGGGTTATGCTTCGAGTAGCTAAGCACCTGGGCACTACTGCAGTTCTTCATGTGGTGATGCTCACAACCAGGCTTTTGATGGAAATTGCTGTTTGAACCTTGCTGCTGCTGCTGCTGCAGCTGTTGCTTGTTGTCGGGTCTCAGCAATGACATGGCCATCAAGGAGACATTGATGGTCCCTCCTTCAAGAATAGGTTTTCTACTCTCCATTCCTCCTTTATTATCACAACTACATGAGTAGTCTGCACTGCTCTCTCTTTCAGAAGCAGCAGCAGCCTGATGAAGACCTGCAGCAATCGAAAACCCTTGCATCCATAAACCAAACAATGGCTTCCAAGAACTTCCCCTGCTGCTGTCGGTGTCACCAACAGTATTATCACGGAAATTATTATCATTAGTATTATCGCAGCAGGCACAGGGAGAGGAGGGGCAGGGAGACATGGCCTGAGTTCGCTCGTTGTGATCGAAGCAGTTGAAAAGACCGGAATTCGGTAAAGAAAGGCCGAACAAAGGCTTGGTTGCGATACAGGAGGTCCTTACAGGAAGCGGCTCTCCTGCGAGACTGCAGCTGCAAGAAGACGCCTGGTTGTGATCCTTGTCGCCACCGCTTCCAGGTTGTCGGAACAGAGTCAAAACAGCAGGCGGCATACCTTTCGTCATCGCACTGAGCGCCGACACCAGAGGATGCAGAGGAGGAGAAGGAGGATGAGGATCCTCGTGATAAGCAGCAGAAACAGCACCGGCGGCTATGGAAGAAGAAGAAGGTCTTGAAGAAAGTTGCATTACCGCCAACGATTTCTGCACATTGTGGCAGTGTAATGCCAGTACTAGGATAGGGTTCCGTCCTCCCGCTTGATCCCCAGCCTCCATCTCCTCTCCCCGCCTCCAACTTCAGAAACCTCAAAGCTCTAGGCTCCTCCTCCTCCTTCTCCTCTCCACCTCCATCTCTCGTTCCCTATTCCCCTGACGCAACAAAATTGCCCGACTCCACAGCAGCACCTTCTTCTCCCTCAAACATCAGCACACATCTGCTAAACAGACACCATACCTTCTTTTCTTCTTATGTTATACTCTTCCCCGGCTCTCCATGATCAAAACATTGTTTCACCTAAGCGCCATAGAGCTGGCCGTCTGCGCGCTCTCGTTCTCCATCCACAATCACGCCATTCTCGCTTCACTCAAAGCTCCAGCCAAGCAAGAAAGCTCAATTTATTTAGAGTAAATTCGGCGCAGAAAAAAACAAAAAAAATACTTGCGATGATGCTCTTGAGAAGCTTATCAATGAGGGAAAATTAAAAATAAAAATGAAGATGTTTTGATGCAGCTGCAATTCGTTTCAACGGCGCCATCATCGTTCCAGGATTTGGCTTGGGCGCGTGCGTGAGTTTGCTTTCCTCGCGCAAACAGAAGAAAGCAAAGCGTTTGATGGCTATCTTCTTCTTCACAATAAAAAGCCACCGAAGAGGCGTCTTATCACCACGTTTCTGGTGCACGACGACCTAAAGTGGGCGTTTCACTGCACGCTCGGTTTACAAAAGACCACATAAGTGGCTTTTTACTAAGATAGGGTTTACGCGACTCGTGTTCGTGTTTTGTAGCTAGCGGCGGGGCAGCCGGGCGGCAGGGCGGGCGGCCTGGTCACCCTCCAAAAAAGAACCTCCGGGTAAGTCCTCACCTGGGGGTTAGGTCTGGGGGTTCGTATTGGTGACCCACCCACACCATCAGGAAAAGGGTAGGTAGTTACCTATCCGGAGACCGAACTGCTGTGTTCCACAACCGGTCCGACCCGGTGTTGCTCCCGGTCGAACGGCACGGGCAGTAAGCTAGACCGGAAGGGAAGCGGTTAGAATTACCTGCGACGGCCATCTGGAAAGAGACTGGACTCCAGGTAAAAGTGAAAAGTGAAAAAGAAAGCCAAAATAAGGGACCTATGCGGGGAACCGTGCCAGGTGTCGAGTGAGGGCCAAAAAATCCTACGTGGGCACATCGTGGGACGGTCTTATCCATCTATGTAAAAAAAAAAAAGTTACTTTTTAACCCATGTTTTTTTTTAAAAATTATTTTATTTTATTTTATTTTTATAATAAAATGGCCTATGGAGTTTTCAAATTTCTCAGCTCATTTTTTATTGAGAATTTTTCATCTCCATTTTTTTGTCCATTTTTTCCCCCCTAATTTTCTCCCCCATGTTTCTCCTTCATAAAAGTATCAGGCAGATTTTTTTGTAGTGTATTTGATGGCCGACTATTCGGAATTGAATTTCTTCCTCCACAAAAGTGTGGGGGGGGGCATTTTGGTATTTTTTGAACTGCCCACTTTTGTTTTATCTATTTATTTATTTATTTATTTATTTTCCCATTTTTGCCTATGGCTGGCCCATAGCCTCGGGCTTTACCCTACACTTTTTTCTCTTTTTTTTTTCATATTTTTTATCAAAGAAAAGCTCAGGAGGTGCTCGAGGTGTGTTGTGTGCTCACCCTCGTCCCCCCACTTTCCCCAAAGACAAGGGGGGAAAAGATGTAAATTGTGCAACAACCATAGGGACACCATGAAAATGGGTGTCCATAAAAAAATAATTAATTAATTTAATTGTTTAAATCTACATTTGGATCTATGGCCCATTTTTAGATTGAGCCTTTTTTTCCGTCTTCACCTCAATTCTTGTATTTAGTGTAGGATAATGCCTTCGGGTGTGGCATTCGTGAAATAATTAAGGAGCCTCCTACACCATCTTGTCTTGTTGTAGGGCTTTCCTTCTTTTAGGAATTGGCTCCGCCCGTGGGTGTTACCCATTGTGAAGCACGAGACAAACGTTTATCACACGACATAATAATTGTTTTCATGTGGCCTTTTTCTACCTCCTTCCGATCTCGGCCACGTTTTCATGTACCCGGTAAGGTGCCTAGTGAGGAATTCGAGTGAGCCCAAATTTCCAAATGGGTAGTAAAAGGGGCCCCCCCTACCAACGGCATTCTACAATATATGTCAAACATATGTAAAGAACATGTAGAATATAATTTTTTCAGTGTATGTCAAGGGGTGGCCATATATGGCTCAATAAAATAAAAAAATTAGCCCCAACATAGGATGTCACCTTATGTGTAAGCCTCCTAAAAATGGATATTATATAAGTATACACACACTCCCCAAGAATATTGGATGTTATATAATTTTTTTAATTTTACAAAAAAAAATTAAAACTAGGGATTGTATAGTAAGTATGGAGTTTTGCAACTAATAAAAACTAATGAATTTTATATAGAAAGTTTAGTCTACTTGCCGTTTTCTAATTTATTTTTTATTATTTTTTATTTAATATTTTTTTTAAAAAATTTTAAAAAAATTTTATGTCTTAAAAACTTGAACTTGTGTTCAAGATTTGTTTCTCTAAGGCCTTACTTATAAAATACTTGTTTTTAATAAAATGTTTAAAATGTTCCGTGGTCTAATTCTTGCTTGCGATGTTGGTTTTAGGTCTAGGTGACAAGAACTTGAACTTAACCCCCGGGTTTAACCCTATCAACATTGGTCCTACACCTATTTTCTCAAGAGTGGGAGTGATTTCACACTTCTTACAAGAAGCATTGTTTTTCCTTTGTCATTTTGTAAGGAGTAGGTGTAAAAATCATGTGTTGGGTATGAATCATATTGATTTTAATATATTAGTCAAGTAGTCATGGTTTACAAGGGTTTTTAAAAAATTTGTGTGACCAATTCTTACTATCAAATGTTCATTTGGTTCCTAGTGTTCCCAATTTGAAGTTTGTTTTCGAAGTTGTTTAATCACACTTTGCAACTACGAAAAGACTCGTTCTCTTTTCATTTTGGCTCCCCCAACAATTTCAAAAAACTTTACCTAGTCAAAAAAAAAAAAGCAATAGTGAGAAACACAACTTTTCATTCATTTTTCATCATTCCAATTGCGAAAACAAGAAACCTTCATTCACTTACATTCATTAAAGCAACAATGTATGTATAATCATCCATTTGAAACTTTAATTGAAAACCCAAACTCTTTTGAACTACACCTTAAAACATCTAAACATATATAAATAAATAAATACAAAAAAGTTAAGGTTTAGGGTGAACATTTTCAAAAGTAGAATCCTTTTCCATGGTCCTCATACTACTACTACTACTATACACACATGCCAAGTTCCAAGCCCACTTTTTCATTCACAATGAGAATATTTTTAAAATAAAAAAATCTAACATCAATGTAAGCATGTTATGTGTTTTCACATGAATAAATGTATGCAAAAAAAAATCTAATAAAAGAGATAAAAACATTTATTTCTTCATGCATGTTTGAAAAAAATTGTTTGATCAAAATGTTAAATAAGCTTGTTGTTGATTCAATTTAATCACTTTCACTTCAAGGGCTACTTACTCTCTCCTTGTTGATCTTCACACATATTTGAATGATAACAACATGAGCATCTAACAATATTCAATATCTTCATCTTTGTTTGGTTCACACTACGCTAAAAGCATGGATCTATGACTATGTTTGCATATTCATCTACGACACACATGATTACAAGGCTCCATAGTTGAATTAGACTCATGGCTTTTGCCCATGGCATATATTATTATGTTGATGTGGTAAGATTGTAGTTGTATATGCTATAAAAAAACAAAAATATAATAATCATATAAGCCATGGTCAAAATGACAAATCTAATTTGATTATAGTCATGTAAGGCACAAATGTCCATTTCAAATATTTATTCATGTAAAATCAATGTCATGGAGGGAATTGAATGCCCCCACCACATGGGTCACCAACTCCTTAACCATCCATTCATCACTTTAACTCATGACAAATAATGACAATGTTGAACATAAACATATATATAATTCAAATAATGTGTAGTATTATATTATTTTATAATTACATAAAGAAATAAATTATATATGTTTAATCACATACCTTAATAATTAATTTATATAGTCACATGTTTTTTTCTTCCATGATTTTATTTAAATTTCTTTATAAATTCAAATGAAATTATCTGGGTTATAAATTCAAATAATTTTCTTTTACCAAATCTAAATGTTATATTATTTTGTACTAACATTAATAACAAAGATTTGGAATTTCTAAACTAAAAATTAAAATTATTTTAAAATTTTCTTTCCAAAAATTTAACAAATGTTTTGAATTTCAAATGAAATTATGTACTTTCATAATGTGATAAACTATGCTTTAATCTTATGTATTATTTAATATTTTATAAAATTAGGTCTTCTTGATGAGATTTTTTTTTAAAATGTGTGTGCACTTCAATTTTCCAATCAATTTTTTTTAAAAAAAATTATAACTTCCATTTATGTATGTGGATCAAATGGGCTAAATTTACCATAAACTTTTCTTGAAATTATTTTTGTCATATGGTCCCAATGATGATTAAAGGTGATTGACCTTAATCATGCAATTCCAATAATGACTTGGGGAGGATAATTATGTAACTAAATGACTAAAAGTTGGACATAGTCACAAAATCTCCTAGGCACTAGTTGAGCTTGCACTTTGACTTCCTAATTACCTCACGATTTTCCACACTTTCATTTATAGGAATACTCATTTGAATCAATGTTGTTTAATTTTTAAAAAAAAAATTAGTTTCATAAAACCTCCCAATGTGGTTCTAAATTTATTTATTTTTGTTTTAAATAGCCTCTAATCCCAAAGATTTCCCAAAATCTTGTAACTCATCATTGGGTGTGATGCCATGTATTTAATCATTTTTTTTTGTAATTTAATGTTCACCATAATAATTACAATATCTTAAAACTTGGACTTATGAAGTTGGATAGACATAAAACAAATCAATTTGAAACTCAATCAAACATAATCCATGAGCTCAATTACTTATTTACCCACTTATTTTTCATCATACATTCGTTTTGATTTCCAATAACCAAAGTCAAATTTAGGTTATTTCAAAACTTAAACATGAAAACAAACCACATTGATAGCACGCCTAAGAAATGACCAATTGCATAATCAAATAGCCACATATTTGCTCATGCATTTAATGAAATAACTTGCAAAAAATTCATTGGCAACAAAATTGGTATTCAAATTGCTAAAGGAAACTTCAGGAACATTATTACATTCCTTAGTGTTAAGATAATAAACATATTATGTAGTTTTTAATAACATTCCTTGTCTTTAAAAAGTCATATATTGTAACATGCATACTATTAAAAAAATTCTAGGGCAAATTTTCATGTGACTCGATGGATGTCAATTAAGATCTATGATGCAACAAAGATAATATTTTAAAAATTCCATTGAAAATATCTCCAAGTTCCACATATATCATGTCATAGATTTTTTAGTTGAATATAAATTATATAAATTGTATAAATTTAGGATTATTCCTACCATCTAGAAGGTAACATTTTGATATTAATGAACAAAATGAATGTTTCCTTGAACTATTTGCTATAGTAATAATGATATGATCATAATTTTGCTAATCTTATTTGTGAATTATTAACAATGTTAGTAAGAGATTAAAGGAACTAAATATTGACCTTGTTAATTTCAATATCATTTAAAAAATCAAAGAAGAAAGAAGGGGGAGCCAAATCAAATGCTCAAAGAGCCAAAAAGGAAATAACCAATGAAAAGAGGCATTATTAGTAGTGGATATGCATCACAAATGCAGACATGCCTTGGGGTCAATAATTCTAATAACCAATGATTACAATTATCAATTATTCAACTAGTTGGCCACGTATGGAAATAAGGAAAGGTGCAATAATTCTAAACCAAAATTGGGAATTAATTTCTCAAGGACTTCAAAGTTTAAATCTTTGTGAGGAAGTTTGTGACCTCAACATGTTTTGTGGGCTTTCTTGCAAAAGATCTCGATCCACCTTGTATTTTACTTCATGGGGTTGAGTAGTTGTGTGAGTTTAAGCACACTAAACTGGCATAAAAATAAACAATATACTCATTGATATTGTTGTAACTAATAATAAAAACTAGAAGGTTCCTACTGCATGTCCTTATTATGATGTTTAGCATTATCCCTTGTTTGGGGGTAGTAGGGCATAAAAAAACTTCAAACCAATTTAAGTAATTTCTATTAGAATATTATGAAGCGTTTGGAAGGAACATTCATGGTAGCCTAATCTTTTGCAACAAGTTCACGATCTCAACCTTCTATTCAACATCATCATGTAGTTCATAAACAACTTTTGTAAAAAACTTGTTTTTTGGGTGTGGAAGTGAATATTCATGTGCAACAAGTAGCCTTCCCCCTTTATCCCTACCTTCCCACTTGTCTTTATTTAACACCATTTCAACACTTATAACCTTTTGTCTCAAATTCAATGTTTTTGTTTTTAATTGTATGGGAGATTTTGAATTGGATTTCAATTGATTTTTTTTAGGACTCTTAAGCTTTCAAAAAACAAAAAAACCCTACATAGGCAATCAAGAAAATGTGACATATTACAATAATGACCTTATAAGGAAACATTTAGATTTTAAAGACAAATGGCAAGAAAATAAACATTAAACAAACAAATGGAATTAAGATGCATATGAATAATGTATTTAGTTTTGAAAAAGTGGAGTTTGAAAGCAATGAGCAAACTATTCTTAAGTTCATGTTTGTCATTCACAATTATAGGTCAAAATTAGAACATGTGTGAAGTGCAAAATTGCAACTAATGTTGGACATGTATCATAAATGAAATGAGAATTAGCTAAGAGTTCAAGTTGGTTTTCTTTAAGAAAATTATCATATATCATTTGTAGTGATATTTGAGTTTATATGTGACCCACAAGGTTTCACTAATGTGAAAGCCAACCCCGTAGACCATGCCCCTTTATTTAAATCTCATAAAAAGGATACCACGACATGGTATTTAAATAAAATAGGGTAATGTTCTTAACTAGGTATCTTAAGTTTCCAAAAGAAAAAAAATTATAGGGTGTTAGGTTTCTAATGACACTTCCATAATCATTGGAAGTTGAGACTAAACCTACATCATTCTTTTTCACTTTTAAAAACAAGATAAAATGTTTGGGCCTCACTTTCGTTATACAATTTGTGTTTTGTGTTATAAGTTAAAGGTTAAAGCTTTGTGACTTTGTAAGTTGAGTTTTTTTCATTTGCTTGATTTTTCTTGCATTGTTGTTTAAGTCGTCCTCTTGTGTCATTGTTGTTTGGGACCTCTTACATTGTTGTCTAGTCTTTTTGTGTTGTTGTTTGGGTCTTCTTACATTGTTGTCATCAACAAACAATTCCTCGTATATTGTTACTTAGCTCTTCTTACATTGCTACTTGTTCCTTTTGTTATTGGTTGGTTCCTTCGAGCTCAAGTTCCTTTTGGACCTAACTCTCACGTGGGTTGCTTCGCTCTTCTTGTTGTTGCTCGAGAACTCTAGGAATATGGTGTTTACACCATTTTGAGAGCTAGGAAAGAGGAGAAATTTGTATGAGGTGCTTACGTCCGATTTATTCATGTCAAAATGCTTGAGAAATGTATTTGTGAAATAAGGTTGTGAAAGATCAATATGTTGAACTAATGCTAAGTGAGACCATGTTAGCCTAAAAAGAGGTTTTTTAGAAAAATCTAATCCACTAGATCTACGATTCTTCTCATGTTTTGTGATTGGTTTAGATCAATTGATTAGAATCATAAGTTGGTTTGAACTTGTTACTACCGTAAGAGAGTAGGCAATCTTCATTAGGGTTTGTATTATCAAAATTATTGTATGATCATAGAGTGAATTAAGAGGTCCATTGATAGTCGTCACCTATAGCATTACTAAAGATATATCCAATTTACAATGAATTTTAAAAGAGGTTCATGTAGTTTCCCTTTTTGTTATAGGCTCTTCACTTGTTTAAGGTAGCACTCTTCTTTGAGATTACAAGATACATGAATAAACATTATAGAGTGCCATATATTGGTTGCTCGGTGTTTAAGTAGTTCTATAATATTGTTATGCTAAATATGAAAATCAAAATATGATTAATATAAGGCATGTGTTAATCCTTGTATTAAAAAATAATAATTAGGTACACATTAAAAATTAAAAATATTATAAGTTGTTAGTATGTTCAATTAGTAGGTTAGTAGATGAACTAATATTAATAAGTTTTAATTAGTGATTAAAAAAATAAAATAATTATAATAAATGAAGTTAGAAGGAAAAATGATGATTGGGCTATGGATTTAGAGGTGATGAAGATCATGTAGGCTATACATGTGGATTATATCGATGACCTGCATATTCAAATGTTCTTTTCAAACTCATGAACTTTTGTATTTTTTCATTACAAAATCTCATATGTTTAAGCTTTAATGAAAACTACTCTAGCCTTACCTAAACCTTCCTTTTTAGCTCCGGGCTTTATTAAAACTGAAAATTGAAAGGCATATATGATATTGAAATTGGATATAAAAATAATTAAAAGTAAATACAAGACAGAATTGGAAAAGAAAAGAGAAAGCATTTTTTGGTTGAAATATATTAAAAAATGTGGCTGTGCTTTGCTTGGTGCTTGGCAGCTTGCAGAATTCATGGTAATGCAGAGAAGGGGGAACGTGTTGCTAAACAAGTTCTTGAACAGGAGCCTGAAAAAATGATGCAGGTTATGTATGTTCTCATATCAAACATGTATGTCTGCAGCTGATGCCAATTGGGATCTCCAGGAGAAGGTTGAATGACAAAGAAAGGAAAGAGGATTGAAGAAACAACTGAAGAGCGCATCCAAGAAGTTCGCCCATGGAGCTGTAATGTTCCAATTTGGCAGAAATCATGTAAACTGTGCTCATTGAAGCATTACAGTGCAGGCCTTTGTCCTCCAAACCTGCATGGCAACAGGCTCTGACCGAAGACCAACAAAAGTGGCATTATCTGGCTGTACACCTTCTTCATGCATCCATTCAAATGTTTAAGAGCTTCCTTAGCATGACCATGCATAGCATATCCTCCAATCATGGCATTCCAAAGCCTGGCATCTTGTTGAACACTCTCTGAGCATCATCCAGGCTTCCACATTTGGCATACATGTCCACCAAGCTATTCCCCACAAAAGTTACCTGATTCACAAACACTTTGAAGGATTTATTCGTGAGCACACCTGACCTTGTGAAGTGCACCTGGACTGGCACATGCATGGACAGCACCTGTGCAAAATAAACAGAGTCTGAATGCACACCTTCCTGTTGCATTTGTTGAAATTGTTCCAATGCCGGTTGCCCTTGCATGCATTTCACATATCCCAATATCATGGCAGTTCAACTGACCACATCTCAATATGGATGCTCTTGTTGAACACTCTCTGAGCATCGTCCATGCTCCCACATTGAGTATAAATGTCAACCAAGCTACTCCCTAAAAACACATCTGAATCCCACCCACTTCCAACAATGAGCTCATGAGTGCACATGCCCTCTTCAATTGTGCAACTACACTGGCACATGCATTCACAACCCCCACCAAAGTCACAATGGCTGGCCACACACAATCCTATTGCAATTTGTTGAAATGAATCCAGTGCCTTTGTGTCCTGGCCCATATTTCACATGTCCAAATATCATTGCATTCCAAATGACCACATCTCGAGATGGCATCTTGTTAAACCCTAACTGAGTATGCTGCATGCTCCCACATTTGGAATACATGTAAACCCTACCACTCCCCCACAAACAGATCGTCCTCACAACCACTTTGATTTAATTTGTTCGTGTGCCTGCCTACCTGCCTGCCTGCCCTCTTCAAGTGCTCATAAACTAGCACATGCACTCATTACTGGAATAAAAGTGAACCTGTCAGGACCCATGTCTTTTTCTTACATTCCTTGGAAAAGCTCAATTGTCAAAATAAACCCTAAACCCATAAGAAGACAATTGAGCTTTTCCAAGAAATGCAAGAAATGTTGACAGCTCTTGATGTTACCTTGCAAACCTTCTAGATTCCATGAAAAGCTGTTCAAATTGCACAGTCCCGGGTGCCAATTACAGCCAACTCTGCTCCAATCCCATCCAGCTAGGGTTTCGTGGGTCCGCAAACCCAGAGAGCGTCATGCGCCTTCTTATGCTTGAAATCTGGGTACCTTGTATTTCACTTTCTCCGGCCTACAATCCCACAATTCTGCGAAGGATCTGAAAAGAATTGCCGCCAAAGCTTCTCTCTCTGTGGCCTGCTGGGGACAGAGAACGCACAATGTCGTCTCCATTCTCTTCTTCCTCCTTTTTGGGCAACTGCCGAGTTTGGACAATTGCTTCATCACCCAAACCCTAAATTGCTTCATCCTAGTTTAGGGCTAGGGGTGCTCTTCACCTGCATTTTGCATCCGAGAACTGGGCACGTAGGGCTCCTTTTCACATCGATATCGCAACCCTCTGCATGCCTCTCTCTTGTGATTTACACGTGTATATCATGACTCTTCAGGAGCTTGCATAAACTTATTAGTCTGTTGGATTTTTTACAGGTGGCGGCATTTGTGCTTGAAGCCTTTTTCATAAACATGGAGCTTCACCCATCTCAGGATTCCCAAGGAAATGAGGACTCAAATGGCTAGGTGTGTGCATCATTGATGAGATTTATGTGTTAATAATGTGTTGGATTTTGGTTGATAAATTTACCACCTTCAGAGCTTCCACTCTTGCTCCAACTATGGCGAGCAGATTGAGAGGACATCTGCACATAAGCACATCTGCCAGGAAGTCTTGCATGTGAATACATTCACTTGGATGCCCTGTAACTCTATCTAAGTTACATTCAGGGTGTCTTGTGGTCATGATCTCTACTATGTCTTTAACCTATGTGATGTCATGATCCTTTGCCCCTCAAGAGTGCTAGCCAACATCATAACTTCAAGTCTTTGGGTTGCTTCGTCATGGGGGAGGTTGCTTCCAGAAATTCAAAAGAAACTCAAAGCTCATGTAGTTTTTGTACAATTAGGGGTTTGCCCAGATTTTGGGTGGATTATTTATATACCTAACAACATTGCCAGGAGCTGATGAAGTCAGTGGGTAGTAGCTTGGGTAGTAGTGATGGCAGCTCAGCACTGCTATCCATGATGAAGGTGATTTGGTCTGATAATTTGTGAGCATGCAACTCTCATAAGGCTATGACTGCACTCATTGTCAGGTTACCTTCAAAGTGTTGTTGTGGAGATTTTTATGCAATTTCCATAGATATGTCCCAGATATGTACCCCTTTGTCTCCAATCATTACTTGTGAGCAGATGGTTGAAATCAGTTTCTCACTTTGCAGGATCTTGTGGCTGAGCAATCCTTAAGAAAATTTGCAAAGAATATGAGCCCCAGAGTGTGGGGGCTATGTGATATGAACCAACTTGTGGATAGTGCTCTCAAAAGCATCCATGGACCTCTGATCCTGATGATCCCTAATTCCAAGTCTCTTGTTTTCTGAACTCATTAGAATATATCTGTGAATGTATCACTAACAGAGACCTCCTTTTCAACATTTTCTTGTTTTGAACACCAGTTTTTTTTCATGGGGAAGGGTGTTGTATCTAAGAAGTATCATGTCTGTATCTGTCTGATATCAACAATTGTTGACGGCTTGTCTCTTTGTTGTTGGCTCTTTACATACTTGTAAGAGCATACTCTGTTTGGGCTTTCACCCATTGAAGGTGCTGTACTCTCACCATGAGAGCTTTTTTGTCAAGCAATCCACCATCAATGCTTGAGTGCATATGGGCTAATTCCTCTCATGTTTCTGCCATAGAGATGATCCAGCTGCTGCAGAAATTGCACAGTGAAGTGTCAATGTTTCTGTCAGTGTTTCTGCCACTAAACATGCCCATCAAAGCACAGAGTGCTTGAATCTAGAAAATGCTACACAGCACTCAGTCGTTTGAGCACCTGTTGCTTGTGTTGGGTCTCAAACCATGACAGTGATACCAGAAGGATCAGAGCTGACATCCAACCTACAGAGCCAGCTTATGTGTTCAGGGTTCAGGATTTTTTAAGGAGGCTGATTTTTAACAGTCTGGGAAACACAAAAAACATTTCACTTGAGGTTTCTGAAAGCTTAAATTCACATCGAAAAATTTCAGCCAACTTTCGGACTACACATTTGCAAAAGAATTTAGCAATGTTCAAATTGATCAAAACTGCACCTTTGTCAGATTTTATAAATTGCAGGAATCTGGGTAAATCTGAGAACAGGAAGTTTGGATATGAGGAGCTCAGCTGGGTATCAGTATAATACTGCAGAGCTAGAGATTGCATTCTAGAGTGAAGCAGCTTTGAATGATGGATCTGCTTTTTGTGTAAGGTAAAGCACAAGGGCAAAGGCAGGCATTACCAGAATAAGGACCCACATGAGGCAGCAGTCAGGCACTGCCCAATTTTGGTAATGCCCTCACTCACCTGCTTTACTCAGTGTGAAGAGCAACCTTGCTTTCTACGTTTTATGTTTTTCCCTGTGATACCCAGCGGTGATGCCAGCATCATGGGGGAAAAACTGATGCTGAGCTTCACAAGCTCACAAAAACAGAATGCCCACAGGAGCAGAACTTTCCATTTTTGTGGATTTTATGGTCTTTGTTCATTTATCACTAGAAAACAATGTTTTACACTCATTACTTGTGAGTGTGATGCCAATGTGGACACTGGGTTATGCTATAACGATCTGTAGCTGACGGCCTGCTGGTTTCCATGAGTCTGAGGTTGTACCCAATGTTGAAATACCTTAATACCTTGGTGGCTTCCCCACAAATTATATTACTTTAAGAAATGCTGAGATTTTCAAAAATTCGTATTCTCAAAGAACAAATCTTTGTGAAGGAATGTGAAGAATCTTTTGGAATATATGAAAATATTTTTCTTTTTGAAATGGAATTTTCCAATTTGATTAGTTATTCAGCAGACATGTACTGAGGCTGTGCCCCTATACTATGGAAGTATGCCAAAGTTTGGCAAAAATTTAATTATAGAGATGAGAGAGAGAGAGAGAGAAGCTCACTCCCATCATCTCCTCTACAAAGATAGGAGCCATGTGAAGTTTCAGCTGTTTTGTTGCATTAGTGAAATTGTGCCAAGAAGCCAAGTTTAAATTTTAAAATTAAAAAATTAAGTGATTTTGGAGCGCTTCGATTGCAAAAAAGTGAGAAAAAATGATAGAAATTAACAGATTTCTATATTTGGTTTTCAGTGTGTAGCAAAAAATGTAGAAGGTAATGTGCCTGCTCCCAATTTACTACTATGTTGTGGGTACATTTACTTAATTTGGTCTGAAGGGAATATGGACATATCATGAGCACAGGCCATTATCTGATGTAATTGGCCAATGGCCAATTATCTGATGTGATTGATACTCGGGAGAGATTCTGCCACATCATTAGGAACTTTGTCACCATGTTCAATGTGCCAGTCATGGTTCATTTTGTACATGTTTTGGAATCTGGGTTTTGAAGGACTTGCAATTAGTGTATTGCGGCTTGGAAAATGCCTCATCTGTGAGTTTTTCTCATGATGCATGAAGTACCCATATCAACTTTGAATTTGATTGCAATGTAAGAAGGATCCAAGCTCCGCACTTTTGGTGCCAACTTCCATAATCATTGCATACAAATGTTCTCAGTTGTTCATCACCTCCATTTTCCAAAGTTGCTCAAGGTCCCCCAGAGACGAGCACACTTATCACTAACTGAAAACAAGGTGGCCTAGTAGTAATGCACACAGGCCAACAATCGGAGCTTCCTTTCACCCTACCTCAGATCTGCCTCAGAATGACCATGGTGTTTGGAATACAACAGTCCCAGAAAAACCATCATGTCTCTCTTGCAATTCTTACTGGCTTCTGGGAATCATTGGGAGTTTTGAGACAACAAATGCAAAGCATGACTCTTCCATCTTGGACTGTATGTTATTTCCAACATACATAGTTCAAATTTGGCCCTTACTTTCTGATACTCAAATCTTTAGTTCAATCATTTGTCAACTTGAATAAAGAAATAATAATAAATTTTTAGATGTTTTAAGTTGGGTCTTGTATAACAAAATTTGGCCTGACTTTAAAACATAAGACCTTTATTGATTGCCATTTGCAACAAATCTTCCAATGAAAACTTGCATCTAACAATTCCAATTGAGTTTTCAAATCATTTCAAATAGTGAATCAAGTGAAACAAGTTTTCCATGATTATTGGAACTCATCAAATTCTCATGTTTGAAAAAACACACCTAAATATTCCCCAAAAACCACCTTCACATCAACAAGAACTAGTAGGCTTTGGTTAAACTGAAAGATTTCAATACCCCGTGTGCTGTAATAATTGGCACATCACTTCTCTTCCAAAGGGGAGCTACTTTTTTCCCAAGTGAACTTTTGCATCAAGCAATCCTTTTAACTTTCCAAACATGATCAAATACACCATAGCAAAAAACCACAATCAAAAGACATTTGATCAAAATCCCAAGTTTCTAAATAGTGGACAGTTTGCAAATGAATTTGCACATACAAATTTACATCACAAAAAAGACTCATTTATTGAGCTTGTATGAAAAGCAAATCCCACAATTGCCTACAAACTAGTTAAAAAGCATCTGCAAATCAAGAGAAAAAACTACTTTATTTTACACAACAGTAGAATCCTCTAGTTCATTGCATTCATGGCCATTCAATAATCTGCTGGAGAGTAGGTAGTAAAATTTCTTGAATCCATCTTAATTTCAAGAGCAGAAAATTCTCCCTCTTTTGTGTTTCTTTCAACATTTGATGTTGCAAAGAAGTTTGAAGATGGATTTCACTTCTTGTAATTGCTGCTGCTGGAGCTAATTTCGAGTAATTTTTATGAACTGAAAAAACTCATTTCTTATTTGAGCTTCTCTCTCCATTAGGTTGTGCTATGTCCACTGGGGAAAAACCTACATCAGCCCCTTTAGGGGTTTAGAAGTCAGGATGCTACAAACAAGGGCAGGAGATGACGACTCTGTCTGAGTTCATGACATGAGTCCCACCCATCATCAGGCCCAATTTGTTCCAGAACTCACATAAGAACACATAGGGCGTAGATGATGCCTGGGATGTATCCCAAAATTGTCAGTAGGAGACATATCCAGAACTCCATCTGCAAAACAAACAAACAAGCAAGCAAGGACGTGAGCAACTGAGCTTTTTCACTGCAATGCCGAGTTGCCTCGGAGTGCATCCTCTGATGAGTTCAGAGGTTTGTCTTTCACCAAAAACATGTGTGCCCCCACACTTTCACCTTCCTGCATCCTGCTGAAAATGGTGCAGAAACAGATAAACTCTGCCATGAAAATTTCCCTCTCTCTTAAGCAGATTGTCGAGCTACTACTACAACTGGGACACGAGTATAAAGAAGGATTGGGTCCTTACCATGCAGCCATACTTTAGGAACACGCCGAGAGGCGGCAAAAGGATGGCAATCAGGATATCGCAACACGTAGCTAGAACACCTCCTTTCCCCATATTGCAAAGCTCCGAGAAATAGTTACTCTGAAAGAAAGTAGTAGCTGAAAATATTCCTGGAAAAAAAAAATTGAAGTCTCACAACATCATCATCATCATCATCATCAACAACAACAACAAAAAAAACCGCACCTCACAAGAGACTTCTCACAAACACCAAACAAAAAACAGCAGACCAAGTTCATAATAACTTCTTCCATTCTTTCATCAAAATGCAAACGCAAAAAAACGACTTCAAATTGCAACCACTTCCAAAAAAGGAAAAAGAAATCTCAAAACAAAAAAAAGCAATCTCCGAGCTTCAAAGAAATTCAAAACGTGTAAGAGACCTCGATACATTACCTCAGAAAATTCGGTGACTAATTGCAACAAGCTCGAGAGAGAAGCAGCGGCACTCACGACAAGAGCTTTGCACACACACACACACACACACACGAGAGAGTGCTCGTCTGAGAGGACTATATTGGCGGAAAGGTCGGTGGTGAAGATGGGCGGAATCTGCGAGTAGAGGGCAGAATTCCACAATTAAATCTTTTAAAACTAGCCTTTTCCACATGTCGGAACCAGTTCATGACAAGTTGCGAACAAGAAAATTCCCAACCATGAACCCGTAATTGTTGCAATCCCCGGATGAAGGAAGGAACAAAGGCTGACCAAATTTATTTATTTTTATAAAAAAACAAAAAAGTTAAGTTCCAAAAAAGATAATAATTTGCATGTTTCAAGGAAATGGTCGGACGGACAAGACGTAACAACCCTATAATAACTTGTCACAATAATAAACTTTCTTCACATCCGATCAGATCAGCCCGTCCATCCGTCCATCCGAGCCTCCACGGACCACCACCCACACCAAAAGGAAACACACATCTTGGGGGGGGGAGGGAGGGTCAATGTTGGATGAATGGACATCATAATAAATTAGCTTTCTTCACATCCAATCATTGCACTAAACTTTCTTCACATCCAATCAGCCCATCCAACCCACCCACATATATATACAAATTTGAAACACACCTTGGATGGATGAAATGGATGGATGAAATGGATGTTATTTATAATAACTTTCTTCACATTTGACCAGCCCATCTAACCCACCATGGAGGGGGGCTTCTCTTTGCACTCGGTTTACTCTTTGCAACACCAAATGGTGGGGTAAAATAAAATTCCAAAATTCCAAAATTTTTAGATTGACAAATTTTGCTAAAATTTTGAAATTTTTTTTTGCCAATTTTCTTATGTCAAAACTGGGAAAAAAAAAAAAGAAAAAAAGAAAAGAAAAAAAGAACTATGCTCTTTGGAGGAAACCACAATTTAAAAAATTTGTTTGGGGGGGGGGGCCGGGGAATTTGTTTTTAAGACCCCCATAAATTGAAGCTGCTCTCAAGTACGAACTACAAAGCATGAGATCTTGCCACGTGTAAGAAACCGAGTAGCTTCATTTCAGCAGATTAGGCCCTGGCTCTGACACGTAGCAAGAATAACCTTCTCACTACATGCCCTACAATCTGAATAGGTACAAGTTTGTCCAGGTGTCAATTTTAACACGTGTCGTTCTGTACGTGGACCCCTCGTTGCACTAAGTAGTTGAACTAGTCCAGTACATGAACAGTTCACCTACGTGGCAACATTTTTAAAAATTTAATTTAACTTGGCAACTTTTTTTCTTTTAAAAAAATATTTTCTATTATTTTATTTTATTCTATTTTATTTTTGTTTGGGGGTTGTTGTGGGGAGGGGTGGCTGGCTGAAGACTCAAGACTCAACACAAAGGTGGCTGAGGTGGTAGGGGCCCAAATCTTCAGAAAAGACAATATTTAAAGCATAAAATAAATTTAAAAAATATTAAAGCACTTAATATTTATCCCAACATAAAATCTGATTCCTATTAAATATATAACTCTTGATATTAAGTATAATTGTGGGTTTAAGTGCTTTTAAACATTACAACAAAGTTTGCAAAAAATATATATGTTCAAGTGTTGAAGATTGCTAAAAATTTTAGTTCAAAATTATTAATTCATCTAAACCCACAAATTTATTTTTTTAATAATGAAAATATGAATATCCAACAAAACATTGTGTGAGTTGTAGATTTAGCATGTGAGAGGTGATTTACAAATTTTGTTACCAAATCTCAAGTGCAATATGCCAAAATGTTTGTGATAATTTTAAATCAACGATGATAAATTGGCTTTTGAAAGCATTCTTGGGGTTTATGTTTGTGATATAAGTGGGACAACATTTTGAGATGTTCAAGAATATCACAATTATAAAATGGTAAGCATGTGTGATATTTTTAGCAACATTTTAAAGGATTTAGGTGATATAACATGTGAAAAATATTATTTTGTTTTAATTGTTGTTTTGATGATGTAACAATGCTAGAGGACAAATTTATGCGTAAAACTAAAAAAAAAGAATAGAAGTGATCCACTTATGAGAAATGAGACAATAACCTTGCATGTTTATGCATAATAATTTGGAAAGATTTTTTTTTAAACCTTTGGTTTTAATTAAAATTTTAAATGTTGCCTCATTATTAATGTTATCCTAGAAACGTTATTATTCAAAAAAATTTATTGAATAAATTGCATTTCATTGTACTTTGAATTTATCAAAATGGTTCAAACATCACAACTCCTAACCCCTAATTGTTTAGAGTAGTCCAACTATATATGGTGAGAATTATTGATTTGAGCTAATTATTGATTCAGAATTATTATTGTGAATATGTGTTTTAATTTGAATTTGGATTCCCACCTCATCAACATTCACATTGTGATTATAATTATTTGATCTAAACCAATGTGTGAAATTACATGTTAACCTATTATATGTAGATATTTGATGTAGCTAATGGAGTTAATTTCTTCTTTCCAACATGATGTTTTTTTGCCTACTAATCATTGTTGAATTTTGAAAGCTTTTGTCCTTGAGGTGGTTTGTCTAGTTTGTCATTTGAAAAAATGATCTAGTAATTTTAAGCTTTCATAAATATCAACAAGGTGGAAGCTTTGAGCAATAGTTTGGAGTTATGGTTGTTTAGACTCATTTCATTTCAAGGTTTTACACCCTTGGAGTGACCAAATTAACTTTTTTTAGATCATCAAAGTAGCGGCATGAAAGTTCAAAAGTGGTTAAAACTTGATGGACAATGGGGTCACTTGTTCATATGCTATTGATTCATACCACAATAAACCCACCTTAAAAGGACATAAAAAACTATATCAATATGATTATAATGTGTATTTGTGCAAAAGAATGATATGGAGATATTGTAACCCATAAATGGATTGAAAATAGATATTCAAAGTTGATTATAGATTTTTCACAAGTTTGAACTTGAAGGGACAATAACATTTCAATTTGCAATTTGCAACACCAGTTTTTAGTGTGGCAAAACACATGTCAAGAATTATTAACATATTTCAAATATAATAAACTCAAATAGAATTGAGAAGTAACTTGACAATAAGGTTTACATAGATATGCAAATCTAACAACACTTCATCAAGTGGGAAATGCAAGAGTGACATCCACATTTCAACAAGAGTTTTGTTCCCATTCAATGATCAAAACTCAATTGTTGCATCACTTAAGTATGAAGGTTGGATTGAAGAAATATTGTAGTTAGATTCTAGGCATTTCTAAACTATTTATTTTCTATGTAATTGGGTGGTGGCAAATTTTGAAGGTTCTAATGCAATAGTGAAAAGTGATGAGTATGGGTTCATTTCAATGTTCATTTTGACCATCTCATTTCACTTTTTGTTGAGTCTTCGGCTTTCCCAATGCACATGAGAAATGAGTTTAAAAAAAGTTTCCCAAAGCTAGCAAGAAAAGAGAAAAACATATGCTCAATTTCATCCATAGTGACATATGTAGCCCATTCAAAGTTAGACCCCTAGGAAGAGTTCAATATTTCCTCACCTTCATTGACAATTGAAATCATAACATCTAGTAAGTCAAGTTTTTGAAATTTAAGAATTGGGCATTTGAGGCCTTCCATGAATTTAAAAGGACTATTGAAATTAAAACTAGACAAAAAATGAAGGCTTTAAGGATTAACAATGGAGGAAAGTACAATTTAATTGAATTTAACAAGTTTTGCAATAAAGTAGGTAGTATGAGGGAGTTGAACATAAAATACTCCATTAGCAAAATGGTGTGGTAGAATGCAAGAATTAGGTGATACTTGATACAACCAAATTTATTGTTGTTAAAGGAGCTCTTCCAAAATCACTTTGGGAAGAATTAGTGAAATATGTTTGTTATTTGTAAAACAAAAGACCATCCAAAGCAGTCAATCAAAAAACACCACTGAAAGTATTCACTAGAGAGAAGCAACTAGATCTTGTTGATTTGAATGTTTTTGGAACTAAGCCCATATACACATACCTAAAATCAAAAGAGGCAAGTTGGAAAACAAATCTTGGAAAAGGACATTTGTTGGAGTTGATGGGAACAACTAAGGTTACAAGTGTTACACACATGCCCTCAAGAAGATAATCATTTAAAAAACATTGTGATGAATGAGTTTGGACAACATAGATTTGATTTGGAGGCAATACCATCAAGGTGGAGCATGAATTATACGCACCATACATAAAATAATTTTTTTTTCCCATCCTCATTGCAAGATCACAAGAAAGGGTGATTGCAAGAAAAGGTGGACCAATTCTAGCAAAGTGTTTTTTTAATGATCCAATAGCACCATGGAATTGGAAAGTAATGCAACATAAAAAACCAAGAAGGTAAAAAAACGTTTAGTAACATAAGGCATTATAACAACATGACAACCTGAACAAGGTGGGGTTCAAAACACCAAGCAACAAGGGGGCATTGTGTTACCCCTCAAGCAAGAGGAGGTGCTTAAGGTAGGCACATTTTGACAATTGCCTGGATCACTATGTGACTTTGGTGATGACAGAGGTGATAAAAAGGGGCCATCCAAGCAATGCATTGTTAAAGGAGGTTGGGAAGGGCTTGTACGTGCTTGGAATGCTTATTGCTCTTATACCCCAAGTAGTTCTAGCTTTGTTACCACCCCAAGTGTTACCAACTTGTTCGAAAAAACTACGAGCAAGCAATTGCCATAGCCAATTTACCAACCTTCCAAAATCAAGATCAAGTTTCATCTCATGAGGAAAGAAAAGAAGAGCCACTTCAAATTAAAACCTTCACCACCCTAAACCACCCAACTTTTAGAAGAAGCTTTTTGTTTAATTTTGTTTTAAAAAGGTATAAGAGCTTTGGTACCTTGCACCCCTCCCAAAAAAATTCAAAATAAAATAATCATTTGAATATATATTTTTATATTGTGAATAAGGGCTAAGAACCAAAACCCTACAGGGTCCCATTACCCTGTTCAAGTATCTATTTTTATTAACAAAAAAACTAGTTAAATTCTCATGATGCCTAATTTTCAACTTAATGAAAATTGGGGTGCTCTATTTTTAGTCCAAGTATGGGATCTAATGATAATTGGCAAGATTCAAGGTGAAAATCAACCTAAAAATTGAAATGGTTTTCACTCAATTTTAAATAATCGAGCCCAACACAACTTATAACCTAATTACTTTACATTCATCAATGTGATAAATGTTACTTAACTTTAACCAACATTGTATATAGGGGATGAATGATAAACACCCCTGCCCCACAACCTTAATGTACAATTGAACTTTTGTTAGTTTGATTCCCTTTTGCGTAAATAAATGTAATTTTAGTCATCTTCCTAAGTGTGATCAACATTTGTTTTTCCTTAACACTTTCAAACCTTTAGTTATGAATGGAGAAAATAATGAAGCTTTTGGTCCATTGATTCCTTCATTACTCAATGAAATAGTTTTGCAAGACATATGGCCAAGGGTCCTTGATATTTATTACTATTGCAAGCTTAAACCTTTGAAACTTGTTTGTAAGCAATGGTTGAAGGAAATTGTGAGATTAAAAGAATAATAGGAACATTTATGGCAACTAAATCTTGAAAGGTAGGAGGAATCATGCTTATGTTATGAGAAATGGTTGGATGACTTAACAAAGGAGTTGAAGCACAACCTTGATTATTGGTCTCCATATGAAAAAGGTGAGTGCATTCAACCCATCATTCTTGAGAAAATTGGTATTGAAGGTAGACAATTTAATTTTGCCATCCAAAAGTATGCAATAATTTCAAGGTTCGTTGTTCTTATGCTCAACAATGGTTGCTTGAACTATGTTGAGAAGAATGATGAAATTTAGGGTATTTTTTCCTCCTTGTGTAGCTTAAGCATCTATTTGCATTGAATGAATATTTGTTTGCCCAAATTTTTAATGAAAATGTCAATAGGTTGTTGAATAAATGGGATGTAAAACACTTTTATCCATGGTTTACATAATTACATTTTTTTAATGAAATTTTTTTGGGGGTAATTTTATAGGGATTCAATATATGATATATTGAAGGAAAATTAACTTAAATGAAAAACCTTGTTCAAAAAACTTAACCAAAAAACATTATGAACTTTTGAATGTTTTAAAGTGAACTTTACTTTCAAAAGTCCATATCATGATCATTTATTAATGGATTTCAATTTTTTTTTCTCTTAACATATATGTTAAGAAATTATATAGTTAGACTTTTATTCACATAATTTTTATTATTTAATTAATCATCTTTAATCCCCCACTTAAGCAATGATATCATAGTAAATTATAATTTTAACATTATTGAAGGGACTTTTTATGGACGATTTATTTATTTTATAATGAGATTTTCAGATTTTTTTTATTTTCAAATATTAGAATGTTTGCTTTAAACTTAGTTAATGATTATGTTTTTAATCAATAGAGACTTCACTTTTTGACTCTAGTGCCTCTTAAAACTATTACCTTCATTTTGATGTTTTAGAGTAGGCAAGTTTTTGGGAAAAAATTGTTGCTAAAGCCAACATCCATGATTGCACCAACAAACAACAATTTTTTCTTAATGCTAAGTAAATGAAATTTGGAAATATTCTTTATTTCATCAGTTTTGAATTTTGCAATCATTTTGCCTTCTTTAACTATGTTATGGTTATCTCCTCCTAAAATTGCAATGGTGTTACTATGGCATTTTTTTCTAGGAAACTAATAGGTCACTATTTCTTATTACATGCACTGTTGCTCCAAAATCAAAATACCAAGATGGATACATTCAAGTTAAAAAGAATCAACTAACATGTAACTAGTATTTTATTTTTTATGATTTAATGTTTAAAATTATACTAATGTTGTAAACTTTTTTAATGTGTTTACATAAAATGGAGTCTTGATTATTGAATGAAGAAATATATTATGGAAATGTGTGGAATGATTTGGAAGGAATCTAATGAAGGTAAAATATTAAAAAACACTCCTAAAGCATTGCAAGTAATGTTTTTCCATTACTTAATGGATAATGATTCCTAAATGAATTTTTTTGTGAAAATTTTCTAAGCAATTTTTTACATAATAGTATAATGCAACATCTTTTTTAATCATAAATTTTTTAAATGATTTTCTCAATTTACAAATGAAATATTCTTAAGATATTTTAGGAATATTTTGAAATAAGTAATCATTATGGGGTACCATTGGCACCTATTAATTTGAATGCACCCAAAAAAAATTGAAGACATCTTAAGTAGGTACTTTCATAGACTCTCTTGTTTTTCATGGTCATCTATAGAAGTGTTATTTTCTTTAGCTTCATTTTCAAATTGTGGGTTAAATGTCATATAATGGACTTGTTGGTAGTGGGAGAAGCTCTAAAGTTGTCCATTTAGTTCCTTCATTTTGATCACCAACCTTTGAATCTTGCAATCATGTTCCTAATGCCCTTTGGTTCCATAGTAAAGGCAACTCTTGGGTTTGGAGTCATTTTGAAATGTTTTTAGATTTGTGTTAGCCTTTATGGTTATGTTTCCATCATTGGCACTCTTGGTTGGGATTCTTCTCCTTTGAATTGTGGTATTGGATTTCTTTATGGCTACCTTCTTGCTTGTGGTCTACTTCCATCGGATGTATTTTCTCTAAAGTTGTGATTGTTATATTTTGGAACTTTGTTCTTGTGGGCCTTCGCACGAACAATCAATGGATTTTAAGAAATCTCCTTTTCACTGTTTGTTTTGATCTCCATTTCTTCATTCAATAATCAAGACTCCAACTCTTCCAATGTTGACATAAAATCTTTGCTAGTCAACATTTTCACAAAGAGATTATATTGACTTGGAAGAGAGTTTAGGATCATAGGGACAATCAATTCTATAGGAACTTGGAGAAGTCTATTCCTTTTATATGATAAAAGTTTCTTTCACATTTTTGAAGTACTCATCCATACTTAAATTATCATCTTTCTTCATGGTTACAAATCTTTTAGTAACATTAGTTTTCTAAATCCTAGGTGTAGTTTCGTACTTATCCTTAAGGTACTCCCAACATTCATGAAAATTTATGAACTCACTGATAAACAATGTGATTACATCTTTGAATAAAAGATTGATTGCACTCAACGTTTTGGACTTGATTTCTTTTTCTAGTGGTGATGAAGACATCTAGAAAACTCTCAACATACTTCCAAAGAATTTCCTTTTGCAACAAATTCATCATTTTGAATGATAAGATTAAATAGTTTTGGCTTCCCTCAAGATGACTTCATTTTGGAATAGAAATATTGAAGTTGATAGTAGAACTTTAAGGTGATCTTTGAGTATTGAAAATTTCCCTAGGATTTATGGTAAGCTTTAATATCCTCCATTCCAACTTCATCTATTTTTGTTATGGTTTCCTTAATTTTCCTCCTTCTCCTATTTGAGATTTCTTGCTTCAACCCTTTTGCTTTGATACCATTTTGGAAATATTCTAAAAGATCTAATTGATTAGCCGATTTTAAGGTGAAAGAGGGATTAAACACTTCAATGAGTAAACGAGAGAAAGAGAAGAAGACAATGGAATAAAGAAAGGTCACATGTGGTTAAATAGGAGATTAACTTAATGACTTGGTTGATCTAGAAGCTTCTAACCTAATTACCTTATAGTCATCAATGTGATGAATGTCACCTAATCCTATCAACACTATATATAGGGGATGAATGACAAATACCTAACAATTGCAACTATTGGAATGAAACAAGATACCTTAATTGAACATAAGGAGGTAGTTACCATGTGTGAGGGAAGCTCAATGTATGTAGACATAAATAGGAACTTGCATTTAATTCATTGTGGACTAAATTGTTAATTTAAAACATTTTCAAATTGGTGGTTGGGATCAAGTTTTTTACTAAATTTGAGGCAAAACATAATTAATATATATTGTTGCATCATTTGGTTGCTCCCAAGTTTTAAAAAATTCTTTAATTTTGCAACTTCCAAAATGCTCAATTGTTAGTTTTGAACTTTTCAAAAGTTCAAAATTAACTAAATACATGATTAGGATAATATTGGACACTTATCGAATGATAAAGGATTGAAAAGAAGAAATGAAATAAACAATCAGCAAGAGGTACTAAGCAGATGCGGTATGTAAGTTTTGCCCAAAAGACCAACTATCATTGGAGTGTTGCCATTGGAATCCCAATAATCTGAATAACAAGCTACAAGAAAAGCAAGAGGTAAGGGTCAAGGGGGTAAGAACCTGGCAACCCTATCAATCTACATGGAAGTCCAGCAAATCGCAGAAACATCCCCCAGGTATTGTCAAATGCATGAAAACAGAAAAAATTGGCCCCCAAATACACTAGCTACAATTGTAACCAAAAGACCATAGGGCTACCAAGTATCCTTTCCGCTCTGAGGCCCAGGCTTTGTTTCAAAAAAGAGCCATGCATGAGGAAAAGCAAGCTCAAAAGTCAGGAGAGAAAAAATGGAGGACACCTTGATCAATATGGTCTTAGTGCCATTACCACCCATAGCAAATCTCCAGAGGAGGTAGCATTTAGGTCTGGAGAACCTCTGAAGGGTAAGGGACCCTGGGATTGGAAAGAAGAGGAGAGATTGCGGCAGTTGATGGTGGATACCATGCAGCAATTACAAAAGGAGGTAACAATTTGCACAGGAGCAGTCAGTCTATATGGTAGAGACAGCCTGCATGGTGAAAACCTCTTTGTTGCATTGATCATAGCCATATGAATGTTGCATGATGATGGGATTCCTCAATGATGAATATGTCGTGGCCAAACATTAGAGTGGTTGAGATGCATGATCGTTGTTGACATTGTTGGTGCCATTGGCTTGGGGATGTCAAGTGGCACAGATCCTGCACCAAGACCAGTGCTATGTATGAACCTCGGAGCAAAGTCAATTTTCTATAGAAACCTCTGGACCTGATAAATGAGAACTGCATCCACAAAGCCATGATGCTAAAACATAGTTGTCACAAACTTGTGGGGATTGCAGAGTGTTTATTTGGGCAGCTGATCAGCTGTCTGACTCTGAAATGGAGATTTGTTCCAACCCTAGAATGCATACCCAGCTCCTGGAAGACTTTGGAACAACTGATTAAGTATAAGCTAACCGGCTTTGTGGGATGCACGAACCAGCTGGCTTCATAGATTCCAACACCTGTACTGCATCTGCCATACTGGGCCGCGTGGCAGGTACCTGCACAGGAGCCAAAGACACTATCCATCTGCATTAATCCTATATGGTCTGATGAGTAATGTGAATGTACTCCAAGAACAAACTTGCACTGACCTTGGAAGTGCAAATGATAGCCAGTTTCAGCACTTGGCCAATCTCACTTTCTGGATAGAAGCTGAGCTTGGGATCGATGCAACTACTCAATCTCCCATGTTCCAGTCGGCTCCTGACAAACTCCCCTAACACAGTAGAATTGCCACCATTTCCCTCAACAGGCTCCCGACCTGTGACCAGTTCCAGGAGCACAACTCCAAAGCTGTAGACATCACATTTTTCAGAAGGACGAAGGCCCTGGCACACCACTTCTGGGGCTGCATATCCAAGGGCTGTGTGGAATCTTCTGCTTGAGGTATAACTGCTGTGCCTTGACAGGAACTTGCCCAACCCATAGTCACTAATCTTAGGCTCAAAGTTTGTATCCAGGAGCACGTTGGTTGATGTCAGTTTGAAGTGCATGATGGGTACACTGCAGGTCATAGTGCAAGCGTGGGACAAAGACCAGAGAACATTAGTGTGCTAACTCTTGGGCTGTGGTAACAAAAGACACCCAGCAGGGAGGAACCACTCATGTGAATGCCAATCAGAGAACTACAACTGCAAAGCCATTTGACGAGGACAGTGACAAAGCAGTGTGTTCTAAAAATCCATAATATTAAAATGCAGATCAGGATGGTGGATTGTTTTTGTCTATTTGCTATGACATCAAAGAGCCGATTGCATGTCTAGGCACTTCATCTATGACTGTTGAATGACTGCAAGAAACTCCCACAGCAATTCAATCTAAACTCCAACTGGAACACTAGTGTGACCTTAGACTGGTGATGGAAGTCATGCTTTGAGTGAATTGAACTCAGGAGTTACCAACCGGAAAGCATGGTGAAGATAGGCAAGGCCTCGTGCAATCCCCAGTGCAATGCGGTGGCGCTGCAACCAGGTGAGGGTTGTGGGTTGGCCATGAAGATGATAAAACAGTGTTCCATTGGGTATGTAGTCACACAGCATCAGCTTCAGCTTGGATGACCAGTAATAGCCTTGAAAAGCAACAAGGTTCTGATGCCTCATATGACCCAGACTGTTGATCTCCGTCTCAAGCTCCTCAAGATCTTTTATTTGGTCCAAAGATTTTTGATTTAGCACCTTCACTGCAATTGTCAGCCCTCCATGCAGTCTTGCTTTATGGACTGTACCAATGGAGCCTCGCCCAACTACACACTCTTTATCAAACAGTGCTTTTGTTACTGCCTCCCAATCCTGATACCTTGCAGGAAGAACATCATCAAACAGAACAAGCTTCCCCACAATGGGGCTTGTATTAGATGACCCAATATCACCCTCTACTAGTAGCAATTCTTGTTTCCTCTTGTGCTGCTGATTCCACCCCCTAAGATGTAGAAGAGCAATCACAATTACAGCTATAGCAAGGGCCCCAGCAGCTGTGATTGCAAAAATTGCTGTTGCACTCAGGAAGACTTGTTTATGATCCTTGTTTATGACTGGAAGTGTTGTGCTTGTGTTTGGATGGAACACTGTTGTTGGCACATGCACACAAAGGATTTCCAATGGTATGCCACATAGACCAGGATTTCCAATATATGAATCTGCATTGAACTGCCTCAATCTTGTAATCTGGGGGATGGTTCCTGAGAGAGAGTTGTATGAAACATTAAAATAGGTTAGCTGCTTCAGATTTCCCAAAGAAGATGGGATGCTGCCAATGAAGGCATTGTATTGCAAGGCCAATTCTCGTAGGCATTTCAATTGCCCAAGTATGGAAGGTATGCTGCCACTTAGATTGTTGTTGGACAGGTTCCTGCACATCATAATGCCCTGAGTCTGTATTACAAGGAAGCAGAGGAAATTATCTTGCCAAAGGCCGTATTCCTGAGAGAATCTTTCCTGCAACTTGACTGGTGGGCTGTTTGGGTCATGCAGGAAGTAGCTGTTCAACACTCATCAATACAAGAACAATGCAGTAAGCAGACTGTTTATCAATAAAAAAGCAAAGCAGTAAAAAGGGGGTCAAGAGAAACAAGAATACGTACAAGGTGATCAAAGAAGTACATCTTCTAAGAGCAGATGGGATGCTCCCTTGAAGTTTCAAATCTGACAAGTCAAGCACCTCCAGTGCACCAAGGTGTCCAATCTGTGGAGGTATGACTCCATCTATCAGGTTATTTGCTAATCGCAACAGAATGAGTCCACTCAACCCACCTATCTCTACAGGGATTCTACCACCTAGATTGTTGCTGCTAACATCAAGTGACATGAGATCTCTGAGCTGGCCAATCTCTGGAGGCAGGAATGAAGACAGCTGATTGCTCGAGAGGTTTACAGAGATAAGATAAGAGCAAGTATTCAGGGCTGTGGGAATAGCCCCCTGAAAATTGTTGCCAGCAAGGTTCACATTCTGCAACAACATGCAGTTACCTCCATAAAAGGGGAGTTGTCCAGCTAGGACATTGAAGGACAGATCAAGGGTTTGCAAGCTGGGTAAGTAGACAATATCTGCAGGCACCTCTCCTGAGAGACAGTTATTGCTCAGAAGAAGTTCTTCAAGATAGCTTAACTGGCTCAGCTGCAGAGGAAGGCTCCCTGATAGCTGATTGTAGCCCATATTGAGGACTCGTAAAGAAAGGAGACTCCCAAAGGATCCTGGAATAAGGCCTGAGAAATTATTCCTTTGAAGTGACATGTTTTCAAGCAGCATCAGCCTTCCAAGAAATGATGGAATGAAGCCTTGGAAATTATTTGATGAAACATTTAGGCTGGTAAGTTTCATGCAGCTTCCAAGTGAGGTGGGAAGGTAGCCTGTGAACATGTTGGCTGCAAGAGAGATGACTCGTGCATGCCTGAAGCCATAAAATAGGAAGTCAGGAATTGTTCCTGACAGATTGTTCACTGAGAGATCAAGGATCCCCAAGCCAGTCAAGTTGGAAAACGACAGAGGAAGACCACCTGACAGCGCATTGTGGCTCAAATCCAGCTTCCACAGCAGAGTACCTGTTAACCAACCAATAAAACAATCAGAAAGAGGATTTTCTGAGGAATGCTGAAACATGATTTGCCTGACATTATCTTGCGTGCTTATTATGGTCAATGTTAGATCTTCAAAAAGCTTTTAGAAAATTGAAAGCATACAGGTTCAAGTGCAGTTGATTTACCAATTTCTGAGAGCTCTGTCCAAGGGACAGGGCCAGACAGATTATTCCTTGAGAGCACTATACTGCGGAGGTTTTGTAAATGGCGAAACTCAGGGGAGATGGGTCCTGCCAACTTTGTGTTCTGAAGGTTGATCTGTTTGACTTTGGATTGCAGGTCGCAGGTGATCCCGTACCAATGACATGGAGATTGGTCTGAGGCATTCCATGATTTCAGTACCCCAAGAGGATCGTTCACTCCCCCCTTGAAAGCCAAAAGGGCCCACCCTTCATCATTTACAAGAGCCACCACTAGCGTCTCATCCAGTACCAGAGAAGCCACCAGAATTATGCAAATTAGGATTGTGGAGAGAAGACACTGTAATACATGTCTATGCAGTTCCATTTTTTGGATCGAGAAGACATGCCTTGATGAAACCCCCAACACCAACAGAGTGGTCATCTACAAGCTTCAATATTGCTCCTGTCCTTCTCCTCATCAGTTGCTTCATACCATCATCACAATGTGGCCAACAATATTGCTTCACGAATTGCTGTAAAAATTTTGGCGCCATGATCCTCCCTTCATGCCTTGCAACTGTCATGAGCTTGTGTTTGCATAGTATTGAGTATCCTGGATGCAAGTCAAGAACCTACTGCAAAAGATTAGCATCTGAAAACTAACATGGTCATAGTCGGGCTTAAGCTCCTTTCTCTGCATCAATTTGGTCCCAGCTCTTGCGTCAATCAATCAACTTGTAAAGAGTTTTTGCACCTCCTGGTTCATATTCACTGCGTCGTTTTGTTCAAATTTCGAAGCAAAGAAGAGCAGTAATCGAACAAGAGAAGTGACTGGAACAAGAGAGGATTGCAACAGACCGACAGAGAACGAATTCTGACAAGAGATCTCACCAAATGTGCAAAGAAGCAACTCGCGATTCACAACTCTTGAGTGTCGAAGGAACTACTGCTCTAGTAGAGCCAGCTAGAAAGGACGCACCAACGCAAAGATGCAAACACAAACCAAGATTACGATCACGACTGTAATGGTTGTTGTAGAAGCACACGACATGATCTTGAACAACTCCACAATAGAGAGATCACACCGATGGCAATGTCGAAGCTGGAACAAAAAGGAGAGCAACAAAAAAGCTTCATGCAGATCTCATCCCCGAATCCCTTGATTTTGCTAAGTTCTCTTCGTTCCACAAGGAGAGAACCTGCATGCGTTGCAGAATTGAGGAAGAGAAGAATCATGCACAAGGAAGAGACAAGAGAAACTGCAAAATGCAACAAAGTGCGCAGTTGTGCACATCAAAAGTTTCTGATCTCCGGAGAAGAGAGAGAGTCGACGTTTAAAAACTTCATAACGAAAGATTCTTGCAGAAAACAAACTACACAGAGAAACAGAAAACTGGATCATCGGACTCAAAATTGAACACAAATTGTGAATCTGGAGCAAAGAAGATCAAAGAGAAAATAAAAGCCTGGCTGTTTCAAAACACACTAGAGTCACAAACACAAACAAAAACATGCAAGAATAATCATGCACAAGAAAGAGATAAGACAAATTGCAAAATGCAACAAAATGCGCGTGCGTGTACATCAGAAGTTCCGATCTCAGGAGAAGAGAGCTCGACGTTTGAGAACTTCAAAACGAAAGCCTGTTGCAGAAAATAAATTGCACAGAAAAACAAAATCTGGATCATCTGACTCAATTGAACGCAATTCTGAATCTGGAGCACGAAAATGGAGGCGAAGAAGATCAAAGAAAAAAGAAAAAAGAAAAAAAGAAAAAAGCCTGACTGTTTCAAATCACACTAGAGTCACAAGTTACACAAACAAAAACATGCAAGAAACATACAAGACAAAAAACACGTACCTCAGAAAAGCAGCAGCGATTGACAGAGACGGAGGAGGCTCAAGCTTTGTTCCGTTGAACGTACCGCCCCGGAGCTCCAAATTTCGTTTTGAAAGATTTTCAAAACCAGTGTTCAGATCCTTTCCAAATTTCGCTTCTGATCTTTTTTTATTTGTCATTCCTATGGATTTTTTTGATGTTTGCAAGTTCCAAAAGAAGACAAAACACACTCTGATATTATTGCGCTCTGCATGGATCAAATTGGAGAGGGAATTGCAGCTACCAGATCTCAGGCTGGTGTTGTGCCGTTTGCATTGCATGTGAAGTTTACTTGCACTGAGATACAAATGGCCCAAATTCGCCAGATTTCGAAGAAAAAAATTTCCAGATCGCCAGATTTTGATGACAACTTCCAGTAGGTAGCCAAGAATATAGAAGGATTCTGTTTTTTTTGTTTTATTTTTTTTATCCTTCGTTCATATCTAGTATATAGCCAAATTTGGCTAAATTACTTTCTTGATGATTGCCAGTTTGATTACATCACAAAAACCTTAACAGAAACTCTAGTCTAGATTGCCAAAAAGTGAAGTACTTCATGGATGTATTATGGAAATTTTGGCATGGCAATTTGAATTAGGTGAAAACTTGAGCTTTTTAATAAGGTTTATTTCCTACATTAATGTCTGGGATGTTAGATTATGTTATTTTCTTGATCACATTGTGTGACATAATCTTCTGATGAAGTTGTAATAGTGACCAAAATCTTTGTTGAAGTTCTAAAAACAATTGTTGAATCTGCCAACCAACCTCAAATGTTCTTGAATGGTCTCACCCTTGCCCATTATGTTGGGTGCATCTCAAAGCTCACCATAAAGGACTTGACGACCGGTGTCTTACCCAACCTAATGGGTAGGGGCTTGACCATTCCACAGTACTTATTTCATACACAAAGCGCCCAGGCATTACCAGAATTAATTAAGGCTCACAAGAGTGGTAGTTGAATTGAGGCTTGGTCCTTGAGAGGTCACTTCCATTATATTTCAAATGGCATGCAAAACAATTGTAGGACACAATTTATTGAAAAAAAAGTGTAAAAAAATCTCATTTATATGTATATAAGTTGCTTATAATTTATCAAGAAACCATGCTAAAATATACATTTAACATTTATATAATATATCTAAAATAAATTCAAAATATATCATTATTTCATAACAAACCCTTCTTCAACCTTGGATCAGCATAAGACCCACAGACATGTAAGGGTCCATGAATCTCTGTACAAATACCAATTACAACACATCATGGCATTCACCTTCACTTCATTCAATATAATTGTCAATACAAAAGAGAAAATAATATGCCAGTAATGAGCTTTTGTTTGTTTCTTCAACTATTAAATTGAGTCAATCACCACTCTTCCTTCATACAAGGACCACAGTAGTCTAAAGGGGAATCTCGCCACTGTCAGCCACTGTAACTTTCCTCTTGGTCTGTCCACCTTGTGTTCCTTCCGCCTCCACTTTGTACACAACATCAAGGCCACTTATGACCTTGCCAAACACAACATGTCTGCCATCCAGCCTTCAAACAGAAGAAGATACCCCTCTGTTACATGATGTACTCCCAATAAGACAGATCCAAGTCATTACACCATGAGCTATTGGAGGTCAGGGAGAGGGATTCAGCAGTGTGCAACTTGTAAGTTTGGGGTAGATGGAAAACAACAATCATGCAAGGGCAAAAAGATACCAGCTTGTTTTGACAGTTGTGATGAAGAACTGAGAGCCATTTGTGTTTGGACCAGCGTTTGCCATTGACAATATCCCTGCAGCAGTCAAGTTTCAGATATCCTGATTCTTAAACAAAGAGCAGAGCGCTACTGATAAAGAGGTTTCGCAGAAAATTTCTGTCAGCATCATTTCCAATTGCATCAAGATATGGCAATTTTGAGTCTAGGTGCAGCACTTCAAAGAATCAAGAGAAATGGCCATGATATGCCATACAAGACAAATCAGACCAAGGAGGAAAGAATGCTTAATCAGACATGGACATCTATCTGTGAAAAGAATGCCACACCTGCTCCAGTGTGCTTCAGTTTGAAGTTCTCATCTGCAAACTTCACACCATAAATGGATTCACCTCCCCGCCCATTCCCATGTGTGGTGTCCCCACCTTGAATCATAAAGCTGGGAATGATGCGATGGAATACAGAACCCTTGTAGTGCAGCGGTTTGCCACTTGGCCCTTTACCTTTCTCCCCTGAATCCAGATGCATAACCACATGGCTATATTAAGCTGCATAGTTTGAAATTCATTTGATTCGTTACATTATTCCCTGCAATCTGCACAAGAAAAATTGCTCATAGTAGCCACACAGCTGCTGTCTAGAACCAAAAGCTACACATTTGATGCAAATCCAGTGTACCACAGAAACCAATCCATCTGAAAGACAGCAGCCAAAGCTTACCAGTGCAAAGTGCTCGGAAGTTTTCTGTTGACAACACAACAAAGAGCTATCATTAGATGAACATGAGAAATACCCTCTTCCAGAGCAGAGGTGCATACAGAAAAAGTACCACTTCAAAACCCATATTCTGCTGTAATTTTCTTTGATCAAACAATTCAGCCTGAATTCCAAACCATTTCTCTACCAAGTCTAAAACTAAATCGATTAGCAAAGAAAATTTGCAGCAAAGAGGCCGACAGTTGAAAGACATACCGACAGTTTTGGGGACTGCATTGCCAAAGAGGCCAATCACCACTCGACCTGGCACACATCATATTAAGTCCTTCAAGATCACTCTCATCTGAGGTCTGAGAATACTTGCATCAATATTCAATAACTTGATGTAAACTTGATGTAAAGATGCCAAGGGATCTATACCAGCATTAACACCATCAATGTCAATGTCGAAAAAGACTTTATGAGTGATCTCCTCCAAGTTGTCTTGTTTCGCCTGTTGCACAGCACCAACTTTTTTCTGCTCAGTTTACACAAAGAACATACAGTTTGCTATTCTCCCAGAGACATATCATCCTACCGCATTTCTGCACATGCAATCAAAGTAGCAAACTGCCCAAAAGACGGAGGAAACGAACGCTACCAAAACAAAAATCCGAAAACAAGCATAAGTAGTAGAAAAGAACAAGAAGCAATAACTTCAGATAAAAGAAAGAAAACTCCACAATAATACTTTCCAGATAAAAACTGCTACTACTTATCTTTCTCAGCAATAACAACAACAACAAACCCTTCTCAGTAGCCATCAATCAGAACCCCACAAACAGCACTTGAACTTTATTTTCATTTTAATTAAAAAACGAAAGGAAGGAAAATCACCTCAACAGATACGAAGAATGTCAGCAAGGAGATCGCCAGTAACAATGCAAGCCTCGCCATGTTTGTATTCCGCTTGCTGCACACAAGGAACTTCTACTCCGTCTTCCGCCGCCTCTTCTTCTTCTTCTTCCTCTTCGTCTTCTCCAAAACGCAGTGCATCTAGGGTTTCTTCTTCATCGGGTATAAATGAGGTCCCAAGACTGGGGGACGCTACGCAATTCCTTTAGGCTTTCCTTTTCCTCAGGTTCGAAGGAGGTCCCAAGAGTGGGAACTTAACACTTAAGCTAATTCCATTAGGGGTCACTCTTGGCCCTTAAAAACCCGGCCAGATTTTCATAGTGTATCCAAAGATACTCTTACAAAATGCATTAGGGCCACCACTGGGCCTTACAAAATCGGCTCCAATTTCATAAAGCCTTGGAAGCTTGTACCACTAGATACGAAATTGTTATTTCTCATGTACTTTCTTCTCCTCACAACACTTGTAACTCTTTGTAAGAGATTGTTGTTCGATTGTTATTAGCATCATGTTTGTTGTATTGGAAGTTTAATGGTAGTGATTGTCCTATCATGCATATGTCATATGGGAGTTCAAAATTTGCAATGTAAGCTTCTTTCTCATAAGCTCTCATTGACATTTAATTTGTGGTTCATATGTTTTTACTTGAAGATTTGATTCAAGGTTCAATTTAAACTTTACTATGTGCAAAATCAATGGTGTAATTTAAGTTATCAAGAAGTCACTAGGCACTTGATTTGCTTTTCCTCACCTTGCATGTCAATTTCATATCCTTGGATCCAAAAACCTAAGTTTGAAAAATAATTTTTACATTAAGTTTTTGAGACACATTGATAGGTGCTGTTAGTTGAGAGCTATAGAATTGTAGTGTGTGAAGTGCTAATGATTATGAAAACCAATTTTTCCATAGAGAGTGGTTCAAGTTCTTAGGAAAGACCTTCGTGAGAATCACCTAGGGAAACTTCTCCCATAACAATTGAAAATTCTTATCACACTTATGTTTGCATTAAGTGTGATTAGAGTGCTAGAATTTTGTGTCACATTTCCATCTCATATTCCTAGCATCCTTCCAATATGAATGGATTATGCCTATTTGTTTTCTAGTCACCAACACATTAAACCCATGTCAAATTAGTTAACATAGGTATATTGTTGTCAAATTACTAGGCAAATTTTTTGGTTGATTAAAGGACATCAATGTGATAATTTGAAATAAGAAATTTCACCAAAATGCATGTCGTGTAACCAAACAAACAAAATTGAAGTCAAACCGAAACAAACTTGACAAGAATATGTTGTATTTATATAAGAAAACACTTATGGCAAAAGAATGTACAAGTCCAAAGAAAAAACAAAGATGAATTGTATACATTTTTGTGACAATGAAGCCAAGTGGGCAAAAGAATCACATATTTGAATAAGCAAATAGCCCCATCTAAATCTTCAGCTAAGGAAATATCACATATGAATTCTCATAACTAGACCAAACATATTCTCTTATAATATATATGAATAATTTTTTTGAAGAATGTTAAAATAATCCCAAAATAAAAATTAGCACAAATGGTCATTTGGGGTTAAAAACATTAAAAACCACAAAAACAAAAAATAAAAACATGAGATGTGGTGCAAGATAAAAATGAAAACGGATTTTTATTATGCTGATATATGCAAACATGAATATGAAAAGAACATGACAAGGCTATAGTGTAAGATCATGCATAAAACTTGTGTTGAACATATTGGAGGAAATAAAAGGTTTTACTTCTATTTATACCTCTTTGGGGACTTAGTTTAAGGAAACTTCCAAAGATGTTTTTATGTGTGCATCAAGTAAAAAAGCTTATTGAAAACCTTCTTAACTATGAATTAAATGAAACTTAAATTAACTTGAAATTGATTATAATTAACTAGGAATTAATTAAGATTTAACTAAGAATTAATTCAAATTTAATTGAGAGTTAATTAAAAGTTAATTAAGAATTATGGATGAACATCATGAATGAATTCCATCCATTAGAAGATGGTGTTTAATGTTTGCATTTATCACATCACCTCCCTTTCAAATGACGAATTCCACAAGGAGCGACCTTTGGTTTGCTTGGATATTGTTGATGGAATTTTTTCACATTTTCCATAACATTCGTTAATGATTAGTTGGCTCCCAAGTGTGTTCACTCACATCATACTCACACCAATGTATAAGGTATTGAAGTTGGTCGTTTAATATTCATGAATCAAAAACATCCTCCATTTCATATTATTATTCACCATTGACTTCAATAAGCAAAGGTGGTTCACAAATCTTTCCTAGGATGGTTGATGCATGGTGAAGTTCCAACAAGGAAACATGAAACACAAGATGGATCTTCATAGAGTTTGGAAGCTTGAGTTAGAAGGCCATAACATTGATTTGTTTCACCATAGTGAAAGGACCAAATCTTTGGTGGTCTAATTTTTTTGAAGGTCAAGTTGTTTTGATGTTTTGTTATTGGAACCAAAATTGATCATTGACCTTGAAACTTGGTTGTTCCTTACGATGTTCATCAACATTTTCCTTGTATCACTTTTGTGTTTTTCCAAAGCTAGAGACAAGTTAGGTTCGAATGTTCACTAACCACACAACTCGATTTTCAACTATAGGGTTCACAATCTTATTCACTCCTTGGATGTCAAACTTAAGGTGCAAACCATGATTGGCAAATAAAGGTGTTTGTTGTGTCAAAAAATGAATGGTGTTATTGTAAACTAACGTTGCCATGGATAAGAGGTCTAACCAATTATCCAATTCTCTTGATGATAATTGGTTGTGCAACATAAATATTGTTCCAAAATTTGATTAACCCGTTTTGTTTAACCATTTGTTTAGGGGTGGAAGGTTGATGACAACTTCACCATCACACCAAATAGCTCAAAAAACTTCTTTCAAAACTTGGATGCAAATTGAGGTCCATGATCGAAAATGATATTTTCGAAAAGACCATGATATTGAAACACATGATCAAAAATAATTTGGTTGTCCTTTCATCAGTTATCGATTTATTGCATGGAATGAAATGATCCATCTTTGTCAAGTAGTCCACCACCACTAGGATGGAATCAAATGAATTGGAAAGTGGTGGATTTGTGATGAAGTCCATGAAGATCAAAGACCATGGTGCAAAAGGAATGGGCAATGGTTGAAAGAGTCCATGTGGACGATGACGAAAATTTTTCATTTGAACGTAAACATCACAAGATCCAACAAACTCCTTCACATACTTCTAGAATTATGGCCACCAATAATCTTGAAAAACCAAATCCATGGTCTTGTTAAATCCAAAGTGGCTTGTAGTTAAAGCATCATGTTAAGTTTGGAGAACTTGAAATTTAGCAAGGCCATCAAGAACATACAAAAAACCATCACAATATAACAAACTATCTCACAACTCAAACTTGGAACAATTACTTGAAATCTTGGATTTGATCTTGATTCTTTAGTTGGCTTTAGATGTCAACAATAAAAGGATTTTTTTCAATTTTTCATGAATTTGACGAAGAAGGGTCTTGTCATCAAGAATTACCAATAATGTTCAAAGTCAAAGGTGTTCTAGCTTGATAATGACATCAAATTATTGTCCGTAAGTGACATCTCCTTCCTAAAGCACAAGGTATGAACGATGGGAGATTGCATTTAATTTCCCTTATTAGCGCCCAGGGCAATATGTGATGACAAATCAAAATCAAAACAAGGACAATGCCCACTAAACGTAATGTTGATTCAGAGCACAAGTTGTCATGAAATATTACAAGTTATTATGGTCTAAATACACAATACTTTCATGTTGAACTTTTTAAAGTAGATGATGCCACTTTTCAAAACAATGGTAAGAAGTTCATTATCATGAATTTTGTAGTTAATCTTAATTGGAGAAAATTTACAAGATGAAAGCCAACAGAATGTGAAAATGTATCTTTATTATGTTAACATATGCAAACAAGAACATGAAAAGAACATGACAAGGCTATGGTGTAAGATTATGCCTAAGACAAATGTTGAATAAATTGAAGGAAATGAAAGGTCTTACTTCTATTTATACCCCTTTGAGGACCTACCTCAAGGAAGCTTCCAAACAGGCTTCTATGTGTGCATCAAGTAAAGAAGTTTTTTGAAAACCTTCCTAATTATGAATTAATTAAAACTTAACTTGAAGTTGATTGGAAGGTAATTAGGAATTAATTGCGATTTAACTGGAATTTAACTTGGATTTCATTTGGACTTAATTAAAATTTAACTAGAACTTAACTAGAATTTAACTTAAACTTAATTGAAAGTTAATTAAGAGTTATGGATGAACATTATGAATGAATTCCATCCATTAAAAGATGGTGTCTAATGTTCACATTCGTCACATTTGGCTTTAAAACTGCATGTTACTAACCACATGATTTATACCCACTAATTTACCTTCAATGAACTTGATGGTTGTAGTTGATTTTTAATTTCCAAAAAATTCTCCAACACCATATTATATTTTGAAAATTGATTTACCTTTGAGTATTTTGTTAATTGATAACTCTGCCACAAAAAAATCATGATGGAAGCATATTAACAAAGAAATCATAGAATAATGTTTGTGAAACCCAAATAAATTTAAAAGCCAAACAAAATGTACATGAACTTCTAATGCAATAGATGAAGATTAAATTTTAGATCAACAATAATACCATGTAATAATGAATGAATGTTACAAAATCAACAATATACCACAATTTAGTTATTGAGTAATCCTTTGTTTATTTGGAGGGAAGCCTTACATATATGGAGAGAACAATGCATAATAATAAAAATGCCTCTTGATTGGAATGAAAAGTGACAACCATTGTCAAACTGGTAGTAGTTTCTTGAACACAAACAAAGTTTGGGCCTATTTTTGTGTTTCTTGAAGGTTTTATTTGTGATTGTACAAAGTGAATCCACAAGATTCCTACATAATTATGAGATTACACAAAGAACCTCCGTAGTGACAATTTGAAGGTAACACAACAAGAATGGGTTTAATTGTAACCTTATGATTCTCATTTAATCTACCAACACCATATGATAAATCTATTCAAGAATTTGGCTTCTTATTAGTGTACAAAGTTGAACAAACTGCACCTTATACTTGTTAAACAACATGTAAACAATTCATTATTTATTGAGTCAAGAAACAAGACTTTTAACAAAAATTGCAAATTTAGAACTATTCTCAAGTGTTTACAAGAAGCATCCATTTCAAATCCTTGGAAGAACATGTGTTAATTAGCAACTTGAAGGTTGTGAATGGTGCATTATGTCTACGTAATTCATCCTTCAAACCACTCGAAAAAATATGAATGATTTGGTAATTGTTGGTGTTTGCACCATGAAAAGCTTCTTCAAGTTTAATGTTGCAATTTAGTTCATTATATTCAATAAACATGCAAGGATATGTGAGCAATATTGAATAGAAGAAGAATCATTACACCACATGTGGCAGTAGGGATTAAGATATTGTTGTCACTTGTTAAGGTCACTGACAATGGCCATTTAGCTACCACATCTTGACATCAACCAAGAAAACAATTTGGGTTGGCCATAGACAAGAAAAAAACACCAAAATATATACATTTGCAACTCCTTTGATCCAATAGTTTTGAACAAATTGACAAGGAGTCTTGAGAAGGGATTATGTGAATGTAAGCTAATATGTTTGTGATCATTGTCACAACCCTATTTAAAGGGAGTGAAGATGAAACTCACATTCCCGAATTTGGGACTTGGGAGTCCTCAGGGACTCCCGAAACTTCAGAGCTCAATTGTAGGGGCCAAAACACTTTGCATTGGGGTGTTCTTTATATCATTGGAAAGCTATTGAAGTTTAGATGTCAAAAATGGCCTCGCATGGGCCATTTGGACATCTGTAGCACAAGTTATGGCAAAAAGAAAGGTCGAGAATCAAATTGCCAATTTGACTCCTGACCACTAAAAGTCGGGAATCGACCCGACCACGATGTGTGCAGGTGAAGTGCAATACATTGTTGAAAAGCTTTCGAGGAGAGCTAGAAGTTTGCTTCAGACCTCATCCCAATCGGAGGTCTGAGCAAAGAGTTATGATCGCTCAAAGTCCTAAGAGTCCAAACTGGGACAATTTTGGGACTCCTCCTTGGGAGTCCTGAGACAAAAATCCATTCAGATGTGGGTGCCGCAAAGAGGCACAAAGTATATTACATGGGGGAAGGTGGTGGCTTCCCCCGAGTTCGGGCCGTGGTGAATCAAGTGAATCCAGAATTGCCCGTGGCTTGTCCTAGCACCAAGGGTGCTCCAGAATGTGAACTAACCAACTTGTTGGTTGGTTTGATGCAGGTTCGAGTAAGTGAATAGCTTGTCACTCTTCCTAGTCCCATCCTGGAGCTTCAACATGCCCCTTTACCCCTTCTAATGCTGAGAGCTGGGAGCGTGCCCCAAGTTCCTCACAATTCCACTACGAGAGTAACTTAGACCCAACTTGAGTCTAACTAGGACTTGGGAGCGCGTTAATCACTATCTAAAATGCACAAACCTAACATAAAATATTATTAATAAAGATGCAACTTACATTTGAACTTCCCTCAAGGCTCCTTATAATAAAACTTCTGGTTTTATAGTTGTTAAAATAATGTAACATTCTTTAGTTCTTTAATGGAACATGACATGGTGTTAAATGTAAAAAAACTTGTGCTTTGTTGCACATGACCAAACTTAGTCATAGTGATACAACCCTAGACCACATAGTCTTCACTTGATTGCAACCCACTTAATGTGATATCACTTGATACCTCCAATGTGACACATCCACCAACTTTTAGATGAGAATTCAAGCTGTGAAATTGGCATCGTACATCTTATCTACAAATCATTTATGACCTCTTTGTAGTTTGATTATTGTCACTAAATCCTTTGTTAAAAAAACTCTAAAAATAACAAATTATTCCAAAAAATATTCCGAAAGGAAAATGCAGTATAATGGATAACCCAATGGCACATTTGACACATGTAAATAAAATATAATCACATTTAAGGTTTTTTGAATGTGCTTGTGACAAAACACAACAATTTTAATGTACTTCACCAAATATTCATCACAATTACCATCAACACCATACTCTAAATTCTATTGCATCCAAATTTTGGAGTACAATAATGAATATTTTGAATAGTCATATTAGGAGAATGTTACATGGGCATGAAAATGTTCTTAGGGCATATATTCAATTGTGAGATGACAATCAAATGTATGTTAATTATTAAATGAAATTTGAGTGCACATAATTATAGGTCTAAAATGCAATTGGAAATATCTAATGAAGAAAGTTGATTTTACTTAATCATATTTCAACCATCTTTTCAAAATTGAAATTTTCCTCACACATTACATCTAAAAAACCTTTATGATTTACATTTGAAATGATTGATTAAGACCAAATAGAGTTTGGATGAGATGAAATTTTGAGGTTCAAATATGAATCATTTTTACTTGTGGCTTGAATATTTTTCTTCACTAATCACACCTAGATCTATGGTAGTCTTCAAATTAAGAATTATCACCTTGTTGTGTTTAACATGCTTGATGTATAATAATAATAAAACATTTTAGTTTTTAAATAACATAAATGCATTAATCATTATTGTGATGCTTTTGGAATGTTGCTTTGCTCTTCAAATCAAATTTTCAATTTGAACCAAACATTGAAGTAGGAGCTAACTTTGGATGTAGGAGTTTTAATATATTCAATAGTAATAATGAATGTGCTAATGTTCAAACTAAAATTGTAATATTCCCAAATCTATGAATAAAAATTCTTTAAAACATTCATGGTGGTGTGTCTATCTATGGCTTTTAAGTGGGCAAAAACTTTGTCACTATGTAATACATCTCTAAACCTTCAACATCTAAAGTTCATGTTATGAACTTGTCTTTGGAAGGGATGATATTAATGACACATGTCAATGAGATCTAATGTGTAGTTAAAAGAAGAACATTCAACTCTTAACAAATCACATGAAAACCAACTTCACAAGTGATGACAAGGAGGAATTACGTATGTGTTTAGTATGTTTATGACAATGGGGGAATTGTAGATTGTGGATACAAGAATTCGACTTATGGGTTTATTATAAACAAGGATGGCTATGAAAGGTTATAGGAACCCTAGTTTAATACAAAAGGTTTTTCAAAATATTGTGAATAGGTACAAATCTAGAAACATTAATAATAGGAACCCACTTTGGTGAGTGCTTTGAAAGGAATGATTTACCAAATCAAGCAAAATAGGATTTGTTATGATTTATAGGCCTATGTATGAAATCATGATAACTTCTATGGCCCCAAAAATGTTCTATTATTTTGTTACAATAAAGGTTTAATTTGACTATTTTCATAAATGTCATCTTCAAAAAAAATTGCGTTTTGTATGTTGGAAGATAGTAAGACCAAATTGGAAATGGCAATAATACATAAGTTGCTTTCAACCATCAATATTGAAGAAGGATGATGTAATCTTAAGGAGCAAATGTCAAAAAGTCATATGTAAAGGGTGAAGTTACATTTGTGCCTTCCTCTTTAGATGCTTTGTCAAGTTAAATGTTGCTCTTAACAAGTAATTTAGACTTGGGGAACTCTTGATGTCTTTTATTCCCATCATTATGACCTCCATATTCCTCCAAACATATGGAGTTTATCAATCAAATCCATAAAAAGAAAATATATAATAAAATCAACGATCCTTAAAAATCAAGTCCAAATAAATATTTGCTTGACTAACCTCCTTCATTGACTCAAGGGAAGGTATCCCATATCTTTCACATAAACATAGCATGGGGAAATACTATCTTATAAGTATATGCATCATGGGCATGTTTTCATTGCAAAATGAGGTGTCCATTATAATAAATGGCCTAACCCAATTTTGAGTTTTTGTAAAATATGTTTTTGCATAACTAAATTATGTATAGTGGAAAATGTACTTACATAATGTTATGTCTTATAAATGGAACATGTTCCGTAACTACTTATGAACAAGGCAAGCTATTTGAAACAACCAAAATTCCATAAAGTAGTAACTAATGTCGGGTGGGTATATGATTTTTGAGATAATAATCACCTCTAGGTTTGTTAAAAAAACCAGATTTAAAAAACCATTCAAGTTTTTTTTACAATGTTATGCTAGGAAAATATGAACCAAGGGCATGGGTTTAATTGCTTGTGTAGCCAAGTATATATGTCTTTGGTTCTTTGACAAATACCCACCCATTAAATAACAACCATGACCTTGCAAAGAACTAACAAGGTGTTAGTCAAATATTGCACAAGTATTTGTTTATTGAGGAAAAAACCAGCTAGTTTGGGCATATAAAAGAATAGATAATTAAAGAGCCTCCCTTTCTAAGTCTTTGAAGTTAAAGAACCACCTAGGTTTGGGTGTTTGAAAACTAGGTCTCAACAATTCCTTGAACTATAAATAACCATTTGATATTTTACAAAGGTTTGGTGTAAGATTTACTTTTTCAACACTTATAGTGATTAGTGTTGGTTGGTTCCAAATCTAATTTTAGATACTAAAATAACTTAATTGAAGATTCCATGGGTAATGTTGAAATCAATGTTGTAATCACACTTGTAGATCAAACTTTAACAAAGAATTACATTTGAACCTTAAACACATTTTCACGAAATGAAAGGAATTATAAAATATCTATTTCAAAATAGGTTTGATATAAAATTTCAAGGCTACAGTTTAAGGTTTTTAAACCATGGTGTGAGTGTAGTCACATTAATGAAAGCTATAACTTGAAATGTAATTAATGTTTGGTTGTTTATGGTCCAAAGTGATGACATTCTCCTTGCAAAGCTTTCCAACCCTAAATCAAACCATAACTCCAAATAAAAATTAAAAAACCTAAATATTATTATAGACTAAACCCCAAACATGTATCATCACTTTCAAAAGAGCTTCAACCTCAACTACAAAACCTTACACATAACCTTGATAATTATACAAAAATAATTTTAGATGAATTAACTATGAATTAAAAATCAAAACTCAAGAAATTAAGAATTTTAGCAAATGAAGGAAAGTATTTTATGTCTTACCTTCTAATTTGAATCTCTCCAACTTGAAATATGGTTGTTTCCACTCCCCTTCGAAAGGAAAAAAATGAGTTTCATTTGCCAATATATAATTCATGATTATTGGCCAATGAATTGTTGGAAACTAAGCAGTTTGCCCTAAAGAGTTAGCACAGAGAGAGAGAGAGAGAGAGAGAGAGAGTGGTTGAGTCAGTCCTCTTGCCTCTTCTGCTGCCCCCTCTCGTTCTCCAGTAACCAGGTAGCCTATTATTCTTAGGTTTTGGGTATCGTGAAAGCCAGCTGCAATGGAGAAGTCACAACAATTTTGGAGATCTTTCAGTATCTTGGTTTTTGTGTTGCTTTTGTGTTTCTGACGCTCTTTTTCTGCAGCCTCATAATGAAGCTCAATGGCGGCGGATGTTGATGTTCCCGATGGTTGTTGGTTTGCTGGCCCGTTGGCTCGTTGGTGGTAGAACTTGTTTTTAATTGAAGAAGAGCACGTTCTGAGGGTGAGAGATCTGGAGCTGCACAAGTTGAGCGGTGGGTGGATAGGCGGGGGTACGCTGCTAGACAGTTTGCTGTTGAATTTCAGCGATTCTATAGAGTTTACTGCGATGGTGTTGCTGCTAAGGGCAAAGTTCTCATGATCATGTAATTGTATTTCGAGAAAGATTAATTCCTTACATTGCTACTCTCTCGGGGGTAGATTTTTTGACGCCGTTGGGGTACCGATAAAGTGATTTCAAAGTTTTCTTTTCGTTTCGAGTTTTTAACTCGTCATGGTTATCGCAGTGCGCCTTCGTCGCATCATCCTCGACTCGCGACGGGTAGGATATCTAATGGCTTGTAGCCGCAGAGCGATAGCAACTTCTTGGGGTGGAATGGTTGGAGTAACAGCATCACGCCAGAGAGAGAAACTTTGGCGGGAATTCTTTTCCGATCCTTCTCAGTGGTGGGATTGTAGACCTGAGAAAGTGAATGTAAGGTATCCAGATTTCAAGCATAAGAAAGCGCAAGGCGCACTGTGGCTTGGGGACGCACTAAACCCTTCATGGGTGGGAGAAAAACTGGCCGCCTTGCCACTAGGGACTGTAGATTTGGATATGTTTTCATGGAATAGACGACTTGCAAGATATGTCAAGGCCGGGGATTATGAGACGGCCATTGAGCTATTCCATGAAATGCAACAAAAAGGCATGACTCTTGACAGATTCACTTTTGTTCCGGTGCTCAATGCATGTGCTGGTTTACAAGCACTTGAAGAGGGCAGGCAGGCTCATAAACAGATAATTCAATGTGGTTGTGAGGCTGATGTCTTTGTGGGGAGCTGCTTGGTTGACATGTATGCCAAATGTGGAACCATGGAGGATGCTCAGAGTGTGTTCAATAAGCTGCTGCATCGAGATGTGGTCACTTGGACGGCCATGATATTGGGACATGTGAAGTGCGGGGAAGGGCGCAAGGCACTGGAACTGTTTCGAAAAATGCAAGCGGGGGGTGTGCGACCAGACTCTTTCACTTTTGTGGGAGTGCTGAATGCTTGTGCGAGCCTTGTCGCACTGGAAGAGGGCAGGTCTGTTCATGAGCAGATCGTTCGAAGTGGTTTTGAATCCGTCACTTTTGTGGGGAATAGCTTGGTTGACATGTATACGAAGTGTGGGAGCATAGAGGATGCTTGGAGAGTGTTTAACAAGATGTCTTCACGAAATGTGGTTTCTTGGAATGCATTGTTATTGGGACATGTGAAATGTGGGCAAGGACAGAAGGCACTGGAATTGTTTCAACAAATGCAAGAGGAAGGTTTGACGCCAGATCCTGTTACTTTGGGGGGAGTGCTGAATGCATGTGCTAGTGTAGTTGCCCTGAAAGAGGGCAGGGATGTTCATGAGCAGATAATTCAAAGAGGTTGGGAGTCAGATGTCTTCCTGATGAAAAGCCTGGTTCACATGTATGCAAAATGTGGAAGCATGCAGGATGCTTTCAAAGTTTTCAAGAAGATGCCTTCACTTGATGTGGTCCTTTGGAATACTATGATATTTGGACATGTAAAATGTGGACAAGGGCAAAAGGCATTGGAACTATTTCAAGAAATGCAAAAGCAAGGTGTGCAGCCAGACCTTAGGAGTTTTGTGGGGTTGCTGAATGCATGTGCCAATGTTGTTGCACTTGAGGAGGGTAGGCATGCTCATAGGCAGATTATTGAACGTGGGTGGGATTCAGATATCATTGTGGGCAATAGCCTGATTGACATGTATACAAAATGTGGGATTCTGGAGGATGCTTGCAAAGTGTTCAAAAATATGGCTTCACGTGATGTGATCACTTGGAATGCAATGATATCTGGACATGTGAAATGTGGGGAGGGGCAAAAGGCATTGGAACTATTTCACCAAATGGAACAGGAAGGTGTGCAACCAAACTCTATCACTTTGGTAGGGGTGCTGAATGCATGTGCTAGTGTACTGGCAATTGAAGAAGGCAGGTCTGCTCATGAGCAGATTATCGAAAATGGGTGGGATTCGAATGTCTTTGTGGGTACCAGCCTGGTTGACATGTATGCCAAATGTGGAAGCATGGAAGATGCTTGCAGAGTGTTCAACAAGTTGCCATCACATGATGTAGTCTCTTGGAATGCCTTACTTGGAGGATATGCCATGCATGGGCATGGGAAGGAAGTTATCAAAAAATTTGAGCAGATGTGTGAAGAAGGTGTACAACCAAATGATGTCACTTTTATTTGTCTTCTGTCAGCTTGTAGCCATGCAGGTTTGGTTGTAGAAGGCCTGTGCTGTTATGCTTCCATGAGCACAATTCACAAGATTTCTGCAAAATTGGAACACTATACCTGTGTAGTTGACCTTCTTGGCCGTGCTGGACATCTGCAGGAGGCAGAGGATGTGATCAAGGCAATGCCCTATAACCCAAATGTGGCTGTATGGAGGGCCTTGCTTGGTTCTTGCAGAATTCATGGTAATGTGGAGATGGCAGAACGTGTTGCGAAACAAGTTATTGAACTGGAGCCTGAAAATGCCACAGGTTATGTGCTGCTTTCTAACATATATGCTGCTGCTGGCAACCAGGATCTCAGTAAGGATGTTGAACAGCAGAGAAAGGAAAGAGGTGTGAAGAAACGACCATGTCGCACCTGGATTGAAGTGAATAATAAGGTGCATACATTTGTAGTAAGTGATCAAGAACACCCTCAGATCACTGAAATCCATGCAGAACTGAAGAGATTGTCAGGGCTGATGCATGATGCCAGGGTATGTGCCAGATACTAAGTTTATGCTGCATGACATGGAGGAAGAAGAAAAGATGTTTCATTTGTGTCACCATAGTGAGAAGCTGGCCATTGCATTTGGGCTCATCAACACAGCTCCTGGTACTCCACTGCATATAATCAAGAATCTGAGAGTTTGCAGTGATTGCCACACTTCGACAAAGTTCATTTCAAAAATAGTTGGGAGAACAATCATGGTGAGGGATGCAAATCGCGTTCATCACTTTCAGGATGGGGTCTGTTCTTGCATGGACTATTGGTGATGGCAGCAGTCTGTCTTGTGCTTCCTATGTCTGTAGCATTTCTCTATCGTATTTTACCATAGCCTTTTGAACACATTCCTGAATGTGCATACTGTGAAGATTGTGTACATAGGAATGACATGAAACTATGGCTGAGCCATGATCCTTTGATCTTTGTGTCTCTGACTGTTGCTCAGTAGAAGTCCAGATAAAAGTAAGCACAGCAGTCTCAAGGATTGCCAAATTTTTGGTGGCAATTGCAACTTGCATTGAGCAATTACTGCAGAAAGTAGTGCTGTTGTGATAGATAATGCTGGCATGTAATGGGAGTATGCAAACAGGCTACTATCTTGCAGAAGGATTTGACATGCTTGGAGATAAGAATTATTGATGTTATGTATTTTTATTTATTCATATCAATCCCTTCAACTCAGTCATTTGATGTCTAGTGCTGATTGGGATAGGTGTACTATATAGCCAGTCCACCATCATAGATAAACTTGAAATTTGTTGAGCTGTGAAACATACATGAAGAAATATCAGCATGGTGCACAGATCAATGCCAGATCAAGGAATTTCAGGTGGGAGGTACCATGGCTAGATTTGTAATTGGAATGATCCTGGCTAGTTTTGAATGTGGGAATTGAGAAGAGAATTTCAGTGGGACCCATATCTAGATGAGCGATCCTTGTATTTCAAATGTTGGAGTTGAATGAAGATCCACTCTCTAACTTGACAGGTCATCTAAATTTTAACAAGTTTGATGATTCTCTTATCTCCTATCAACATTTGAATTGAACAGGATTGTGAGTTCAGTTGTCATGATTACCTCACATAGCAACACTACCACAAAAAAAACCATAATCGTAACCATACTGGTGGCTTGGTAATACTGTGACTAAGTTTTGTTGGGTGATCTTTGATTCTGCATTTTTCTTAGTTGAGAATTTCAGCAGCAATGGGGAAAATGATAATGAGGAGTCATACCAGAGTCTGCTAGCAAGTGAGGAAATGATGATGAGTTCTGAATGAGAGTGGGCCAAGTAATTAAGGAAATTGATGGTGTTGAGTTGTGTGTCTTAAGAGTGTGCTGGCTGATTTGATTCACCCACCCTTAAGGTATCTTACACAAATTCTGCTTGCAATCCAAATATGTTGATTGCTGTCAAAGATGAACAAGGAATAAAGTTGTTCTCCATCATATTCATTCCATCATTCCTCAAATTTGAGCTTTCAAATCCACATTATTAAATTTTGATTGTAGGTTCCATTCATAAAAGAAATCTACTCTTGTACACATTAATAATGCCTCCTCACAAACAACAAGGCACCTTATGCCTACAAGTAGGTTAGAAGTTGTGTTGTAGGCTTGTCAGCATGGCCAGGTTAAACCTGCACCCACATTGGTACCTTCACCTTTTTGAGGGAGGCCTATTAGTGGCTATATTGAGCCCAAAAAATATTCTAGTGACAGTGATAAATTGAATTGATTTATGTGAACTAGGTAAAGAGTCCATAAGTTGTAGTCCCTACAACAATTCTAAGCATCGACAAGTTGACATTTCTATTGGATTGAACAGCATGGAAGCGATGTTCATCTCATTGTGTGTGGAAATAAATGATTAAAAATTTCAATGAACCAAAAATGGAGGGATATAATATTCTCCTCAATGTTTTTCTTGTATTTCACTTTTTGGCTAAAAAAATATTTTGATGTGTTTTGATAATTTGATTAAAATTTATGCATCACATCATAAACCTATTTTATTATATGTTAACCTAATATCAATCATCAATTATGGTCTAGGTTTGGAATCTACACCAACTTTTTTGGGTTGAAAAATAAACCAAGAATTGGATTGAATTCTTGATTTCATTCTTGTGGAACTAGAACTAGAACTGAAATAGTTAATTTATTTTTAATAACAATCAAAGGTTTTTCATAAAAGTAAAGAACCACCCAACAATGGTTCTTTTCTAAATCCTATGATCATCTTAGGTTTTAGAACAACCCTTGGTATATCTTATTGCTACTAGTGTTGGTTATTTGTGACTTTCAATCCAAATCTTCAACTTCAGTTTAAGCATTTAAAAAGTAAGGGAAAACCTTTTGTTCTCATTCACCTATATTTCTAAAAATTTCATAATATCACAATTTATGGATTCTAATCCTATATTGTGTTTACTCAAGTGCTTATGGTTTGTAGATTTCAAAGAGAAAGATTGTCAATGTAAATTCACGCATTAGAACTTGGCACCCCATGTTGACATTTGATTTATGGTGATTGAAATTGAAGAACAATTTTAAATGTGAGCATATTCACATTTGTTTATTTTATAAGGAGTTTTTTACCATTAAGAACTAGAGACCATTAAAGTGTTAAATGGCTTAGAAAATAGGTCAATTCACTACACTTATATATATGAATCAATAAGACTTTGATGGATTGATTTAAAGAAAATATGAAGCCTTGGATAACAAATGTGTTTGATTGTGATCATAGTTTTTCTAAATATCCAAAGTAAATACCATGATTGGGCATATTTACTTCTTGGTTCCATCATTGTTGAAAAGTGAACAAATTGGTAGAGCTTTAATTAGGGGAACACCATGACATATAGAAGGGAGCATGAAAATCCAAGAAGTCTTTTACAATTGTCCATTTAAGGGTTTCCCTTAAGAACAACCTAAATCAAGAATTGCAAGTTTCTCATTATAGTTTAAATTTTTATTTAGATAGGGTCTAGTGATAAATATGCATTGATTTGTAGTTATGAAAATGTTTAAAGAAAATTCATAACATCAAAGGTTGATAATGCCAATAGGAAATCAAGAATAGACAAGCAACCTTCCTCAACTTTATCCTCCTCTTGCCACAAGGTATGTCACTACTAGATCAAATTCTAGGAAGGGCAACTAAAGATTATAAACTTGTATTCCTAAAACCCAAAGAGACTAATAACCTTCAACATGATAATGGCAACCAAGTTGTGGGGAAAATAATAGGGAGCTTAAGCACATTAATCCACAAGCTTGCATTACTTTGCATAACAAGTATGTGGAAGGCTTCTAAAAGAAAATGTCACCCATTGATGAGATCTTGAACATGCTTGAAAGGCTTTATTGAAAAACATGAGTATTTTTTTGAACACTGCTAAATTAAGCAAAAGGATTTCAAAATATAAAATATATAATTGTCTCAAATGCGCATACCAACCATGCAAAAATGGTAAGGTTTTCATTCCTTCCACTTATCATGAATAAATAAAATAAACTTATAATACAATGAAATTCCAATTTACAACAAGTAATCTAAAAAACATACATAAAATTGTTTGTCATGTCTTAAACGTAGTGTATTTTTATGAAGAAATGCAACCAACTTGGTGTTACATTATATTTAATTCCATTTGCATGTCCGCTTCAAAGAAACTATTCTCAAAGGGCATCCATGAATCACACAACTCATTCCTTCGCCATGTGATTCCCTAAATGTTGTCACCCAAAACATAACCCATATGTGTTTTTAATTCTAGCTAATATTTTTTCAACCCCAATATAAAGGAATTGTATCAAACAACTAATACAACCCCTAAACAAACTAAGATCAATTGTCTCTTGCAAAAGGAATCCATTGCTTACAATCTCTAAGTTCTTCTCTATAAAATATTAATGGTCATCAATATGTGCTTTCGTACTTTAAAAAAGTTTTAAAGGGGAGAAGTTGTGTATTCTTTGATAAAGTACCACACAAACACCTTACTAAGCCCTCTATGCATTGGTGTAACACCTATTGGGAAAAAAAATGATATTTGAAGCTTTAAACCCTTCTAAGCATAAGTCTTCTATTGAAAAAATTCAAATCGAACCTCCCAAAATGCCTTCCAACTATACTAAAAGAATTCCCACCAAGTGGTTCCATGATAGACCAAAGTGCGGCATTCAAACCTTGGTTTAAATCTAGATGGCATTTGGTTATGTAGTTCAATTTTGGACTTTCCATGCACTTCTAGAGCATGAAGAACTAGAAATTATGTAAGAATTTTTGTGGGTAGCAACATTTCACAGATGGACAAAATCTCTGTTTTGAAACCCAACGAATTTTGCCCATTTTTCGTCACATTTGGCCATTGAGAACCTCCCAAGGACGGCAAATTGCCAATTGGAACATTTCCTAAGTTGACATAGCCTTTAACTCCTAATCCGATGGTCATTCAAAAAAAGGTCACTATGGTATACCAACTACAACACAAGTGGTAGTCCGTTCAAGGTACTTTTCACATGACCATGACAAGGTGTTTTTCAACTCCATTCTCCTTGAGGGTTTATTTGTTTTGTTGTTATTCCATGTGGTAAACATTTTTTTCCCCACTGTAAGTTGTTCAACCAAAAACAACAATACCTTGCTCCTGTGTGGGTGGACCAAAAAAAGATCCCATGAATTTAGGGAAGGATTCCTTGGCTATTGAGGGAAGGACAACATCTACTATGGCTATTGTGACCTATGGATTTAATAATGATCACCCAAATTATGATTGCCTTCCTCCCCCCCCCCCCCAAAGCAAGTACCTCCTACCTACCTACTTTTTTCTAACCCCCCTTTCAGTGCCTAAGTAGGTACCTTATTTTATTTGTTTAAATACATTCTGCTACAATCATTTTTAATTGTTTCTGGGTGGGGAGAAGTTTTTCCACCCAAACATAACCTTGCATGCCAGCCTTTTCTTTGTTTTCGCTTCATGATTTTTGGATGTGCTCATAATTGTGGGTGTTGTCATGGAAAATACAAAAAAAAAATATTTTTGGTGATTAAAATCTAAAAGCATGTAATAGTGTTATCATCACACACAACAAGGTCCCCCCCTAACCCCCCCTTCCCTTTAAAAAATAAATTGTGATGTAAAATAGTAAATTCCAAAATTTTCCCAATCTTTGTTGGAAAAAAATGTCCAAAAGATTTCTTCAAAATTTTGAAGGACAACTTGGATCTCCATATGTTTTTCAATGAGCAAAGCATGTGGTTCTTCCACATATTCTATTTGTGGAATGTTCATTCATTCATTGGAGTATATGGAGCTTGTGGAGTGTCTGATATTTTCCAAAAGCATAAGAACATCTAGAAACCCAATGGTAACGGGTTGGAGGAGCAACCAAAAAAGACAAAAAGGTTTGCAATTTATGTCCCATTTAGTTAATGCTGGCAACAAATTGGAGACACATGACTCCAATTACATTAGGGTTTGAGACACTTACAATGTGATTTCTTGTGCACAATTTTCTTCTTGGAACATCAACAAATTTATAAGATGTTTTTGTGCATGTTGACATGTGGGGTTTTTTTTGGTTAAACAAAATCAA
>Ga0116231_10000385_pt1 | contig 73657 bp, 53 predicted proteins | sample S1TSphgellanicum_2_FD_89695 | JGI IMG/M metagenome (GOLD analysis project Ga0116231, IMG submission 89695) | Host-associated microbial communities from peat moss isolated from Minnesota, USA - S1T2_Fd - Sphagnum magellanicum MG | ecosystem: Host-associated > Plants > Peat moss > Unclassified...
AGAAATTAAATATCCATTGAATGAATGGAATGTGATTTTAATTTATTATATTATGAACTTTTCAAAATTCCAAAAATTGTTATTATTTCAAAGGCCTTTTAAAGCATTTAAAAATAATTATTTTAAAAAATGATGTTCTTATATGTCTTATAACATCATGACTTGAAATTGGAAATGGAAAAAAATGTTACTTTCAATATCATCTAAATATTCATATTTCAAGCTAGTTTTTGATTACAATAGAAAAGGACTTGAAAAGGACTCTAATCCACCAAAATTGAAACACATGAGTGTGTTTTCACCCTTCATGCCATTGCTGTGCCCATCAATTTAAGGTGTAAAAACAATGTTATAATATGGCCCTAATTGCAATGTTGACATTGTTTTTATACCTACATATCACATATCACATATCACATCATACATGTACACATGTTCCACACATACCAATTTCTTTATCTTTCTTTCTGAATATTTTAATGGGTGCTAGGGGTTTGTGAAATTATAGGGGACACAAAGGATGTTGAAATAACACAATATCATGATTTTGCCTTGTGATTATTTTTCACATGTTCTCATCTTTAGAATATGTAATAAAACATGTTATGGACATCCTAATCATGAAGATTAGTTTGATATACTTTAATTTGGGGAAATCTTTAAAGAGCCACATTTTTTACAAGGTTTATTGTTCAACAATGAATGGTAGTTTTTAATCTTTTTCAATACCATACATACATTCATGAATTATGTAGATTTTATTTTTGTAAACATTTATGAAGAATGTTAGGAGCCATAGGTAAGGGGGGGAACAATACTTAAAATTGTAGTTCTAAATTCTTGAAAAATCACAAGGGGGAACATGGTAATTTCAATTGTCAATTTTGTTTTTGGGAAAGGCTCTATTACTTGCAAAGTTTCAATTCTCAAAATTTTATGCAAATTGATAATGATTACTTTCTTAAACTATTTCTTAGGATATTTTCTAAATGCTTTATATTAACATCATGACTTGAAATTGGAAATAGAAAAATATTTCAATTGCAATTATATCTGAATATTCAGATTTTAACTCAATTTTCAAATACATTGAAATTGGACTATCAAAAGGGACTATCAATAATTCTAAATTAAAGACACTAGTGATTTCACCCATGTAGTAAAAAAATATTTTATTCTAACGCATAATTGTAAACTTGGTATGAAAAATGAAAAATTTGAAATAAGAGATCAACATGTGAATACTAGATGTCACATGTAGTCCTTGGAAAAATATTTTTACCTTGGCACCTTATGTTCTTAAAACTAAGAATTCACCCTTCTCCATTTATAAATAATATTAGATATTTATCAATTATCATATTTTATCATATTTATCAATAAATATAGTAGATAAAAATAGTAATCTCATTCATAAATTGGTAGTAAAATAAATAACCTTGAACACAAGTGGTATCTCACCCAACCGCCTCCCCCCCAAAAGCCTTGATTGATTCTTTCAACACATCAAATTTCAAGTCACATGTATTCATTGTGTTAATTAAACCTTAAACATTTTCTTAGTATATTGTTCGAAGGCATAACCAACTTTGAAAAAAAAACAAGAAGTAATGAACTCAATGTGCTAGTAAAAAACTAACAAAACCTTGGCGCCTTGGAATTGAAAATGGCTTTCACATTTCTACTATCAATTTTGAATTTGTCTTAGCTGGTTTTGTTTTACAAGGAAAAATTATTTTGAGTTTTCCATATTCACATTTTTCAAACTTTACATTAAAATTATCATCTTTTAAATTTTGGAACACATGGCATAAATGTTCCACATGTTATTCTATAAATTATGCCATCCATATCATCCATACAAAATCATTGAATCATTTAAAAAAATAGAACCTTAGGATAAAATAATGAACTCAAAATGAAAATACATAAGAACATGTCCAAATTTAGACATTATTAGCCATAAGAGAAAATAGAAGAACATGGGGATACATTAATAGTAACAAACTAGGTTAGGTGGAAGTTCTACAAAGAAAATAAAACAAACAAATGGGAGAAGATTGTTAAACTCCTTGACATGCAAAAAATGATAAGTGGGGTTCATAGTTCTCTTCCAAAACTAGAGCTACCACCTTGGACATGTGTAACATGGATTCCAAAACATCTATAAGCATGGTTGCAACTATAACACCTGAATTCATCCATTTTTGTGAATTCCTCCACAAACTATTTGTAAATAAATTAGGTTTTTGACATTAAGAGAAGTTATTTCCAAATTTTTAAAGTTGAAATGCAAAAAAACTAAGGTTCAACTTATTGGAAATAATTTTCTTTATTACTTAGATGTAAATAAGGTGTTAAAAATTGAATTACAAAAATATATCTAGAATATTATTTAAATATTATCAATTTAAATAAAATATTCGCTTAATAATCTATTATCTCATGAATAGCATACAAAAAGATACCTTTTACTCTCACATGTTCCATAAATATATAAAAAATGACTTCCCTTCAATTTCACATAGGTTATTGTGAAGACCGTGCATGATTGAATTCAAACCTTGCACCTAAAAAGGTCGATAACATTGTTTGCAATTAATCAATATTCAATACAGGTTTTACATCCTTACCATGCATAGCCATGTGAGTTTTTTTTTTGCTTTCGTTGCACCATGTTTTGTTTCCACCATAATTTATGTACTTTCAATATTAGTGTTAGCAAGTTCAATTAGCAAGTTGATAATTAAATATGGAAAAAACATGAAATGAAAAATTCCTTCACACTATCAAAAGTTAAAATATTTTGAGAAAAAGTTACACTTCAAATGACTAGATTTAGTTTTTTTGCCTCCCAATTATTTAATTGAAGGATAATTAAATATGCATGGTATGTTGAAAAAATAATGGTCTTGTTATGTGAACTTAGCACGTTTTCATCATTCTTCACAATTTCAAGTACTAAAATTAATAACTTAAATAAATTTAAGGTCTCAAAGATGAATGCAAACAAAACAATTATGATTGAATTGAAGGTGGCTTGAATATGCCTATATATTAAATAACTAAGTAATAATAGGGTGAGAAAACAAAATTTCTTCACGTAATACCCCCAAACAATGTCAAATTTTAAGAAGAGGGGTGTCAAAAAATGGTCATGCAAGTGACAAGAGTAACTTTTATTTCACCCGATCACCCCAAAACACATGTTGTAATTTCCATACCTTATGAACCATGTCAATGGAGGAACCCAAACTAAGCTACCGATTAAACTTTGTTAACCACAACCTACAATGTTTCTTGTACCTTTTTAATGAGGCCTCTCCTTGGTGATACGTGCCTTAGAAAATGTGAAGTTTAGACTTATTGACCTTGATTTGGGCATTCAAGGAGATATTATTCATCTTGTGAGGGTATCCAACTTGAAAGGTTAAAATCAAGGGTTGAAATTAAGGTTCTTGTGATTTGGACCCAAGTTGACACCCTTTTGTTGGAATCACGACAAGAACATAATTGCAAAATTAGTCTTTCACTAAAACCAAAATTGAAATTGTAAAGAAACATTCTTGAACATAGGGTCAAAACATTTTGATATTGAAATTTTGATCTTTTTAAAAAAAATTGATAAGTAGACAAAATTTTATAATCATTATTAATTTTATTAATTGTTAAGCTTTGTATGTATATATAGACACCTATTTTAATTTGTTATAAAACTTTGTATCCATCCAATGTTAAGTATTGGAGAGTGTGTAGTGCGTGAATGGAACTAATTTTTTATTCAATTTCCTAATGGAGTCAAGGTGACAAACATCCCTAAACAAATGTTAATTTAACTAGTTACATTATTCCAAGGAATTCATAAAATTGTCACTAGCACACAATATTACATGTGACAACACCCTCCCCTCCCCACCCACCCCCATTTATTTTTTTTGGGTCACATTAAATGTTTTTGAAAAAAAGCGGAGGGCAAACCCCATAAAACTCCAAGCCTAAAAGAACACTCCCCAAACGGAGGGTTTAGGGTTTAGGGGAGAAGTGTGAATGCCGGAACCAAACCATCCATGGTCTGATGTCATGACCAGTGTTGGGTGGTTCTTCCTTTTGAAGACAAGCTCCATTTATCCATTTTGATCACTTAAAATTATTGTTTTGCTGGGTTCTTTGGATGTGAGTTCGTGTCCAGTTCCTTCAGAATTTTGAAGCTTGTGATTATGATTAAAATTGGTTTTGATTCCATGTACACATTACATATTTTCAAAGATTTTTTTAATATTGTTATAGATATGGAGTTTTACAATTGGAGATTAAAACTAGGGATCATAAATTTTACAACTAATTAAAAATCAATCAATTGGCTATAAAAGTTCAACCTACTTGTCAACTTTCTTAAAATGATTAACTTGTTTACATTATTAAGAATTTGAACCTGTCTTCAATTTTTATTTTTTTCAAAGTTAGGGTTCTTTTGTGCAAGCTCCATCAACATGATGTTAATTCAAGTCCACATGAATGTTTAACATTCCAAATTGGAGAGCTTGCGAACACTAATTCTACCCAATATTTGTATGGTACTCACCAATGTGAGAATTGATTTTTTAAAATTAAAACTGAATTTTTAGTTTTTGAAGCACTGAAACCAGAGCCAAAGTTCCTGATTCTTTGTTTTGGTGTCTATTTGGATTTGCAATTGAAACTACAATTTATAATGTTTAAAAATAAAAAAAGAATTGGAATTGACCATTATTAACCACTGGTTCTAATCCTAGTTAATAAGAAACTGAATGCAAACCACAACTAATGTTCAAAATTGGAAATAAGAAAAAATAAACCAGAACCAGAACCAGAACTTTCTAATTTAGATTTAGAAATCTAAATGAGAACTAGGGTAGACCAGCCTATCATTGATTGCCTGTCTATGACCAAACACATTTTTGTATCCTCATCACATATGTGCTTCATTTTGAGTGATTTAAAATGCTGTGGGAGCGCTACCTCAAGCTCTGGAAATCATCTTGCACTAGAAATCATCTTTGTAGTGCAAAGGAAAAAAGATCAATGAAAATATTAACAAGAAGAAAAACAAGCTTTCCAAATTGACAAAACACATTCTTTTCCAAATTTTTTTCTCTTTGGACCCCTCTTAGTTTCAAACCTCATAACTCTCGTAATTCTAATTCATTTTAAACAATTTAAAATGCTATAGGAGCGCCACCTGAAGTTCTACAAATCATTTTTCAACTCTAATAACAACAAAGCAACACACAAGAAAGTTTTTGGGTGTACAAGTACCAGCCTTCATAGTGTTTGCTGGTTTGTTTGTTTTTGAGTTCTTGACCCATTCAATTTGGGGGCCCATAACTTTCTCATTTCTAATCTGTTATCGACAATTGAAAGTGTATCAGATGTGCCAAGAAGAGGGGTTCAACTTGTGTTTGGATGCTAGAAACACTTGAGCCCTCCCCTTGGATCCAGCCTGCCCCGAGTGCTTCCTTGTAAATCAACCTGAAAACCATGTAATATAATGTTAAGGTAGGGATTTCGTAAGTAAAACTTATTTCCCCTTCCTTAAACCCCAAACCCCCCGCCCCAAAAGAAAAGTTCATTCCTCTTTCAAAAAATTGTTACAATAGCCAGCCAGGGTTTTTTTTTTGGTAGCGAATTTTCGCCACCTGGCGACCAAAAAGAAAAAGGGGGGCTGACGAATCCAACAAAGGGATTTTTGAAAAAAAAATTCTAAAAAAATCGCCATATCTCAAGAAAAAAAAAGGTTAGAAATCGCCAGATTTAGACAGTGTGTTCTATTAGGTTTTGCCAGAACTAGAAATAATAGTCCACCAGGACAGTAGTCATTGATCGCTAATTAATGCTGAGGATCCTTGCCAGTACACCTACTTGAGGAGCTTGAAAGAAAAAAATATCTATTTTGTTTTCAGTAGCCAAACCCAAGTCAATCAAATTCTCAAGTTTAAAATGGTTAAAGGGAGCTAAAAAATGGTTCTAAAATTGAACAAGTATAGTAGCCAAATGAAAAGTAACAAGTACTCTCGATGGTAAGGTTTTAATTAAGGATTCAAGAACCCATTGGGACTAATGGAAGAAGAAGAGTATGTATGTATGTATGGTTGGTTTTAGGATGGATCCATCAAAGCAACATCCTATCCATGAGGATCTTGTCAAATCTTTGCATAATAGATACATCAATTGGGTTTCAATCAAAGCAACAAACATCCTATCCATAAGGATCTTGTCAAATCTTTGCATAATGTACATCAAACAAGTAGAAGCTCTGTCCAGTTCTTAACCAATTTCAGACCCCCGCCCCTTCAGGTTGATTCATTATGAACAAGGTGCGGTTGTATATACACACAATGGCCCGGCCATTAACTTAATACCAACAATTGATATTGTATGATAAATTGGTAATAGCCCGGGGAAATTATAAAATAAATCTATTTTTGATTTACATCATCATGTAAAAAAAAATAAATTATCGTGATTTTTTTTTCATTTTTCTAATATCATATTAGTTATGAGGAACCTGAAAGGATCTCACATTAAATGATGGCATGTTATAGGAACCTAACTAAACATTTAAAAAAATTGATTCTAGACCAAAACCAATAGGGAAATATTGCAACATGATTTTCAATTTTTTCAAATCTAATGTTTTTTTTTTTTTCCTCAAAAAAAAAATGGTGAAGAAATATTCTCTTTTCATATATATTTTTCACATTTGTGAAAATTTTCAAACCAATAAAATTTTTTTGTCAAAGGATGAATGTGAATCTTTTTACAAACAAATTAGGATGAATCATCTCATCCAGTTTGTTTGTAGGGGGGCAAAATCCCTTGAAGCTACCATACACTCTATAATGATTCTTAGCACAACAATATCCCTGCCTTACAAGGCAAGGCCAATTAACCTAACCCTTGGATCCTTATCAATAATCGGCCATTTTCTCTATTTCCAATATTGGCTTTTGGGTGAGCTTTCAAATATTGGCTTTTGAGGTGAGATTTCCAATATTGGTTTTTGGGTGAGAGTTTCAAATTTTGGCTTTTGGCTTTGAAATGATGATTATCCAAATAATCTTATTGGCTAATGATCCTTATTTCAGTAATGCCCCGCTCCCTGGGGGCGTTGTTACCCTACACTTTCACATTTATTTACACTCAACACCTCTCCCATTGACCAAGGTGTAAATAGGGTTCCAGATCTGACGCATCCTATCCAGAGCCAGGGACAGATAAGATTCCTGATTTGCTGAGGGAGTTTGTCTGAAATGAAATCAGTGGGAAAAGGGTGTTGACACTGGGCAGTCCAGTCCCAGCCCACTTTGTGATGATGAGTAAATCTGAGAATCTTCTGACTTGGCATGATCTGCTGTAAACGTGTCCTTTCATGATTGGTCTCCCCTAAACTCATGGTGCCTAATCCAGGCGGATAAGTGAAAGGAATGATTTTAGCCTTTCTTTTTTTCCTGGCTATATATATAGTCGCCAAAAAAAGAAAAAAAAAATGTGGCTTATGATTCCACAACCCAATGGAGAAATCTGGAGATTTTAAAATTTTAAAATTTTTAAAAATTTTCTAGTTTCCAAACTTTGACCACTAGAAAACCCCAAAATAACACATAATTTTAGCCATTTTGTTAAAAAAGAAAATGGCCATCAAGAAGGCAAAATATAGTTAGACAAGAAACTGTGATAGGGTCTGAAATTTTCTCTCTGGGAATTGGCATGTGGGAACCCATACCCTATTATCCCACCTGTGCACCACCCATTGGGAACTCAGGTGTAGATAAACCACAACTTGGTTACCACCTTGGTAACATATCCTATCTACCTACCTACTTCCCCTTTCCACTACCTAGGTAACTAGTAACTACCTATGTATGTAAGTGGGTAATGGCGCACTTACACTTGATATTAAGTCAGTGTTAAATGAAAATCTAGGTGGCATCCTAGATGGCACCCGATGTTTAAATGGGTGATAGCTTAATGTTAACTGAAATGTTAGCTTAATATAAAATTTTCATGATAACTAAATTTTAAGTCCTAAATGGCTACCATGATGTTAGGGGCCTTAACACTGAAGTCCCTAACACCAAGTGTGAATGCACCTTAAAGGTGCGTTCACACTTAATGTTAAGTCAGTGTTAAGTCAAAATCTAGGTGGCATCTTAGGTTGCACCCAATGTTAAATGGGTGATTATTTAATATTAAGTGAATGTTAACTTAACATAAAATCTTTGTGGTAAATAGGTTTAGGTTCTAAATGACTAGCTTAGTGTTAGGGGACTTAATACTAGAGTCCTTAACACCAAGTGTGAATGCACCTCAAGATAAATCAGAGTTGGTTATTAAACATGATCAGTTATATATCTCCTTATTACCATACACTGTGAATGGATTTTGGCATTATATTAAATTATTTTCTGATTTTCTGATTTCTCTTCAATAATAAACAAACCCAAAATATCAAAATTCAATATAATTAAACTCTCTATCATATTGTTTATGCCAAAGTTTTCAGAAATTCAAAAATCCAGTTATTGCCGTATACTTGATATAATTTTGTGTCTCTTTTTAATAATTTTTTTATGCTGAAGTTTTCAGAGATTCAAAAATCCAGTTATTGCCACATACTTCATATAATTTTTTATCTCTTGTTAATAATTTTTTTTAATGCCGAAATTTTCAGAAAATTCAAAAATCCAGTGACTGCCATATACTTGATATAACTTTGTGTCTCTTGCTAATAATAATATAATTGTTTATGCCGAAGTTTTCAGAAATGCAAAAATCCAGTTATTGCCGTATATTTGATCTTGTGTCGCATGTTAATAATATTTTATTATGCCAAAAATTTTCAAAACTTCAAAAATCCAGTGATTGTCGTATACTTGATATAATTTTGTGTTGCTTGTTAATAATAATTTTTAATGACAAAATTTTCAGAAATTCAAAAATCCAGTGATTGTTGTAACACTTGATATAATTTTGTGTCGCTTGTTAATAATAATTTTTAATGAAAAAAATTTCAGAAATTCAAAAATCCAGTGATTGTTGTAATACTTGATATAATTGTGTGTCTCTTGTTAATTAATATTGTTTGTGCCAAAATTTACAGAAATTCAAAAAAACCAGAGACACTGCAGTATACTTGACATAATTTAATTTTTTTGTGTCTCTTGTTAATAATATTGTTCATGTCAAAAAAATAATTGAGAATTTTTTTTAAAAATCAGTGCAATAAGCTTGAAAATCTAAAGACATTAATTAATATTTGACAAGACACTGTGAGCAGAATCTGTTCAGAGACAGACGACAGCATAGTATCTTTGCTCAGATATCAAAAGCTGAGCTGCATGCAGTCTGCTGCTTTTGTATTGGGGCCAAACCATACTCACAAACAAACAAATTACATAGCACACTCTAGCCTACTTGTGCTAAAAAAAAAGTCAGCATTCAAAAATGCTCTTGGACTAGGCTAGCTGCCAAGTTACTACAACTGGGCAACTTCAATCGCACACCCAAAATAGTACTAAAAATCTCAACAGCAACTACTAATTGACAAAGGTAATGATAGCCCCAGCAACTAGTAGCCCCAGTGTGAAAGCTCTCCAGTATCAGTTAGTACCCAACTCAAGCATGCAATTCAACCTCCAGCTGAATGTAGAATTATTATTATGCATACTTTTGTGTTGAGAATGGTAATGGGTTATAGTCTATAGACTCTTCCAGTTTAATGTTATTTGAATTGAACCTTACTCAACTTTCTGACTTCTCTGGTTTATTTCTCTCTCTCTCTCTCTCTCTCTCTCTCTTTCTCTCTCTCTCTATATACATATACCATAGTACCTTCAAGGCTTCAGCACAAATTATATTAGATTTAGAAATGCTGAAATTTTCAAAAAAGAATGCTTTTCTTAACAACAATTTTTTTTGTGAAGGAAAATAAACTTTAATTAATTATTTGGCAGACACCCAAGCTGCCAAGGTACTACTGTAATTTCTTAAAATATGAATGCAAGTATAATATTTTATTTTATTTTATTTTATTCTACATTTGTAAATTTAGGCTTGTTTCAAACTCTTTACTACTGTCACTATTTTGAAATTTTCAACTTTTGGGTTGTCGGCTTGATTTTAATGTTGGAATGGACATGCGAGTACAGCAATATGGCTAGCACCAGTTGGCACATTTATCAGCAATTTATTGTAATTGAACATGAAAAATGTAGAACAATATTAGAGCTGTGGTTTTACAGTCTCATCACCTCACCTAAAGATCCACATTTTTTTTTCCCCCCAATTTTTTGATGGAGCCAAAGTGGCATTCATCCATAAGACGATTTGATCAGATTTGGTGATAAGAAAATACGAGAATAAGAAAATCCTGGGAGTCAAGATCTGCACTAGAGCTAAATGGAGTGGGATGTGATGTGAAGCAACAATGGACCAACTTAGTTTTTAGTTTTGTATGTGTACATAGCAGCTGTCCGGTGCACACTGGTTGGCAAAGAGCTTATTCCATATAAGTAGAGCTGGGTGCAATGTTTTGCTATCCCACCTACTAAATCACAAAGCTACAAAGTACCAGGTCAAGCCCTGAAGAGCAACTAATGCTTTCTTCCTTCCTTTCTTTCTTTCTTTCTCTCTCATGGAACTGGGAAAGATGCACATTTCAATCCACTAGCCAAATCTTGTCAAATCACCAACAGTGTGGGAGATGCTTCTTACCAACTTGGACGGCAGATCACTGTATCATTTCCTGCATATCCAACAAGACCTTTTACAGCAAGAATATGGCACCAATGGTGTGACCAGAAATCAAATCTCAGAGGTTAAAACACTAAAAACCACTGTTGGGCGGTTCTTTTATTTCCTCTCATTCTGGGGTTTTCTTCTCTAATTCTTTACATTAAAAAACACTACCTGTTACAGGTTTAGGGTTACCATAAACAAACTCACAGGTTTTAGTCAAAGAACTGGCCCAGAACAATTGGTTCAAGGTAGGTTCTTTGATTGGTTCCATGACTTTTGAGAATCACTATCAAGGGTCCCATATATTCAACCCTTGCGAGACTCCTTATTGATGCATGGCATAATATGTTTTGGATGAAGAACAACAAACAAAGTTTATGCTGGTTTGGGGGAGTAAAGTGACTTTGGGCCAATATTCATGCATTGAATGTTGTGTTCACAAAAGGGATTGCACAATGTTAACAACTGCTTTTGATTGGTCAAACTGAATGATTGTTCCAAATGATTGGCTATTTGTAATCTCTCACCTTTTACATACATTCTCAGTTTTCATATGTATCAATTGGCCTTCAGGAACCATAAGAACATTGATTTAGATTTGAAAAATATTATTGAAGGCCCAAATATCACATATGGGTGTAGTTGATCTTATCCACGGGCTCTTTCTTTGAAAAAGAGAGAACCACACTAGTGAAAAAAGAACTAAATGGTGGAGAGTAGTTCAGTTGTAAGCTACTCAAACATCCTTGATCATCTATGATCTTACTGTCTACTGTACCCTAGGGTCAGTTTTGCCATTATATAATCCTTAAAATAGTGAAACGATTTCTTTTGAAAATATGAAGCTGAGGTATGAAAAACCATCATAATTATCACAGGCTAGAACCTAAATAATTTCACTCATCCTATCACAATATCACAGTAGATGCAGAAATAAATAAATAAATAAATTCAAATTAAAAAACGAATTAATTCTTTTGAAACAAATAATTAGCTTTCTTGTCAATGTGGAAGCCGACTGTAGGTTACAGTATCATGAATTTCAACTCCATCACATATGTGATCTCAGTACGCTCTTTGTGCCTCAAAATGAATGTGCTTCATTGGATGTCAGACCAGCATTGTTGAAAAAAATGTCTGTATAGAAAAACATTCAGTGTTGGAAAGAAAATTTCTTGAAAGGAAAGAGGATGAGTAGGCTAAGCATGATTCACAAAGGACAAGGTAAGCATTCTGAAAATCAAATCTCGAGTGTTCAAGTGGAAAATGTTTGGAGATTTCCTAATTTGGTACTTATATTTGCCAATGGGTGGCTTATATTTGTTCATCTACTCATACCCAATAGTTTAGTGTCAGCTTCCACATTGAGAAAATGAATAATTAATATCTTTTTGTTTTCAATGAATTCATTTTTTAGCTTTCGAATTATTTTTCTTTTCATGATCTAGAATAGTCTAACACAATACTTTCATATTGAATAAGTAAATTATCCATGTTGTAGCCTGCCTGCCTGCCTTGATCAGCATTTTTTTTTGGTGGTGAAGTTGTTCATTGTGTTGACAAAATTCCTTTTTGGAGAAATCCGGAAATTTTCACTTTTTAAGTGTCATTTTGTAAAATTTGTTTTAGAAATTAACAAAATTGCCAAAGTGTAGAGACCACAAACAAAATTGGGGGAAAAAAACTATGGCCATGATTAAGAGATAGTTTTCATCACATCAATGTCATAATTTCACAAAAATTCATTTCAATATTTAAAGGATTATTCAGTGACCAAACTGACCCAGGTAAGGTCTTTTGGAATTCCTTATCACTCCGAACCCACTATAGACCCATGCAAGCTGGACATTCTTAATGAATTAATATACAAAGACTAGTTACTCTAAAGATCTTATGACCAAACAATACTAGAAAGGGACAAAGCAAGGAACATATGGTATGCTGATCATGGCCACAAAATATTCCTGCAAAGGGACAAAACTAGGAATCACGGATGCTGTGTTAATCACAGCACAATTTGCCTGCATCTTATCTACCAAATTGTGGCATGCATTCCCGAGCCTGTAATTTTATCATGCTATACCACTTGTTTACGCTACCATCGGCTACAAGCCAGTTTGCTCAACTGAAATTGTGGTCAAATTTTCCTTACACCTTGAATATAATGGCCATCTGATTGTGTTTCCTTCCCCCGCACTGTATGCCAATCCTTAGAGCAATCCCAGAGGTGCTCAGAATGTGACCGTGTAACAATATTTCTCATATCCCAGTTTAGTCTGGTTTTTTTTTCAACCTCAGCCCTAAAATGAAAACTGAGACCACAAATAGGTAGGAGACTATTAATAGCAAATCATCTACACCAATCATTATGATTGACCAATGAAAAACAGGGAACAGGAGTCATATGTATTTATTACACTCTTCTCTGGCAGGTGCACAACTTTCACCAGCCTCACAAAACCTGCAAAAATCCTGGGCCCAAACCATTTTGCTGAGCTAATCTGGCATGTTTTCACTTTTCTTCAAAACAGGATTGAGCCTTACGTTTGTGCACAAGATCATGAGGCCAGTACATGGCACTGCAAACTGTAACATCTGTTGTTAACTGGCTACATAGTTTGACTGGTTGAAGTGGGTTGCTATCAGTTGTCTCCCACCAATTTGCAGTCCCAATTTTAGTTTTATGGCAGTGATTGGAAAAAAAAGTAAATAACTGATCTTGGATGTGAGAAATATTTGTGCAGGATCACACATTGAGATATGCTCTAACATAGTGTACCAAAAGCCAAGGGTTAGCTCCTTGCAATGCAATATAGCACTTGAAGAAATTTCTTAGTGCTTTTGCAGGGTACTTCATATTCATGAATATTCCTCCTAAAAAACTAGGATGAATATCATGCCTACTCCTTAAGAGTGGCAGGCATCTTATGCTTGCTTATAGGTGTAACATAAGGACATGTACAACTTGTCATCTACCTCTCTTTAGGTCCCGGTTCATGATAACTTTTACCTTGTGCATTATGCCATGTAAAGTCCATGGGTGAGGGACATTTTCCAAATGTAGGGTCAAAGTTAGCTACCACCTTGTCCTAGGCCCCTTATATTGGGAATGTGCCCACCATGAGGCTTTAGCATACATTACATGCCATGTTATTTTTTCGCAAACACCTCCTTTTGTTTTTGGACATGTGCCTCAAAAAAATTCAAGTTTGGGGGATGTACCCAATTGAAAAACTTGGTTTTGGGACATGCCAAAACATATAAGGACATGTTTGCATAACATTAGGCATTTTATCCAACTACATAGCAATCAATACACAACTATTTAGAATTTATCATGTTTTCTCTCACATTAAGTCACAAATTATGTAAATTCATACTGTAAACATGCTTGCATGTAGTATATCTTCTTGCAAACTGCACAAACGTGTGCAATTAATCAAATGTAAATAAATATAACATTGAAAATTTTCCAAAAAAAAGCCCACAAACAAGAATGTGTATTAAGAATGTAGGACATCCATTTGAGCATGAAGGATAGCATGATGTAAATTGCCCTAATTCATGCCCTTTTTTGAATTGCTAGAATCAAACAACCTTAAAGTTTGTGAAGTTGCAAAAAATAGCATTGTCCACATGTATGTAGCAAAACATCTTATGATAGTTTCTTAATCTAGCAATATTGATATTGTCATTAATGGATGATAATAAATAATTTGAGTTAAAATGTGTCATTTTATGTTTGAGTGTGTTTATGGATGTGTCCAAATTTAAATGATGGATTTTGGGATGTGTTCCATTTTTTTCATTAATCATTTTGGCCTTTGGGGAAATGGGATCCATAAAATAAAAAAAAGTGTAAAAATAACTCAAATTACATGCTCTTTTCATCAACATAATTGTAATTAAATTTTCATTTATACCATTTATTGGGCAATTTCTTTGGATAACAATAGATCCTTGATGGTTATTAGTCTATTCTTAAGATTCATAATCATAGTTCACAAATCAAATAACCAATATTGGTACTAACTACTATGCTCAATATTTTTGAAACAATCAAACAGCCAACCATAAATCCACCATTTTTTTCATAAAAACAATAGATTCTTTAAAGTTTTGAAATAATTGAAACCAACAATTTTTAAATTTTCAATTACTTTGAAAAACCAAAACTAATGGTTTTTTAAATTTAGAATATTCGAAAAACCAAAACACCATCAAAAGTTATCATTATGTCTTGATCTATTGTTGTGATGTTAAAAACATAAAAAGATTATGAAAGATGAAATATAGTCAGTTTTTTGGCAAAAAATTGCCAAATGGTGATACACTCAAAACTATTATGATAACTGCATTGTAATTATAGGGTTAAAATTAGGGCTAATTGACTTAAATCTCCTTGTGCCAAGTGGCATCATCACCACCCTTAAGATATCGTAAACATTATATTCGTCAATATCTTTTTCGCTCTCATCACCTTGTTGCCATGCTTGTTGTCAATGTTCATGAGATCATCACCATTATGTGTGCAACTTTCAAGACCTTTTGCCAATAGTACAACCCTTAAAACCCCAAAATTCACCTACACCATGCAACACAAACATAACAAAAATTCACTGTCATTTTTTTTGCATTACAAATGATCCAAATTCATGAGGTTCATAATGCAAATGCAAGGTGACAATACTAGCTTTGTTTTAACAAACCATTTCATGAATTCTAAAAGCTTATGGTTGGATTCAATCACATACGAGTTATTCAAGAACAATGAGGGGATTTGTTGTTGGAATTTTTATTAGTAGTAACAACCAACAAATTTGTGTTGTAATCATAATGGTGTTTGAATTTCATCAAGAGCTTTTACAACCCTAAGATTCAATTTCATTTTCTACATCAAACCCATCGCTCCAAACTCTAAACTCTTAGTGTTCAAGAACCAAAATCTCAACTCATTTTTTCATTTAAAATATGTTGGTGTGGTAAACGTTACTTAGTAATATATGCTTTACAAGTTCCAAGTTCCTTTCAAAGTTTTGTCGTTTTCCAACTTCAAAATGTTTTGTAAATTTGGGAATCAAAAATTAATTGTTGAAGCCTTTTGAGTCACATTCAATGCTTAGCCATCATTCACTTCCCAATTTTCAACTAAAATCATTTTTCTTTTTTGCATATTTGTACAAATTAATAATCAAAATTTTTAATTAAGGTTCCAAACTTCCAACTCCAAGATTTTTGAATTCTTGCACAAGGTGTGTTCTAAGTATGAGTTTTGAAGTTTATTGTGAACTTTTTTTTTTCTTCTAAGGTTTGAATTCATTAGTATTCTTTCTACTCCTAAATATTGCTCACTAACTTAATGCTTACATAAGTTTTTTGCTCATATAAGCTTTCTATATCTTAAAAATTATAAGTAAGGTTTTTTAATCTTTTTGCAAATTGCAATATTTTTCTCCTTTTGAATCTTCTTACAAGTTGCATTCACGATTGGGGTACCACAATAAGAACCATGACACCCTTTTGTTTTGTGTTTTGAATTTTGAAACAAAATGAATGTTATGAGATGGTAAACAATGAAAGAAGGATATGTATGTTTAGGCTTTCAACCAATTAATGTTATAATGCATGAATCAAATTAATTGAATAAATTTGGGTACATTCATAGTATAATGTACCAAGCAATGTGTTTATTGTCCTTAATTTCTACAATTCTCAACTTTGAAAAATCATTAAAAAAGTTTTGAAACATCAACATATAATTAGGTTTCTTGCACCATGTTTTATTATTAATGAAATTTCATCCCAAAGAATTTTGTGTGATTCCCAATTTTTTTAATGGTCATAAAGTAGTGGATATTCTACAATTAAATATTTTGTTCATTTCATTCATCCTTAATCGTATGGTAAATTTAACCGTTCATGTTCCAAATTTGTAGAAGACCATATATGGATGAACCAAAGGGCACAATATGAACAAAAACATAAAAGCATGCCCTAAGTTGCATGTAGCTAAGTGTGTTTTATTTACATTTAAACATGTTTATCACCTTCAAAAACATAAAATTATAAAAATTTCATAAAGAAAAAATGTTTTTTGTTGTTTAAGGGGAAGGCAATGTTGCATTTTCATGAAAAATGATATGTAAAATTTAAGGTCATTGGTAAATTTGGGTTTATATATACAATACTACACTAGGAAAATGTGACTGTGTTTTTTGTTACTCAAACCTTCATCAAATTTTCTCAAATTTATTATGGGCTCTAATATATTTCATAAGAAGGGCCACATGTGTTTATATTTTTAAATGCACATGTATTGAATCCTTTTAATGGATGTTGTTGATTTTGATTCTAAATGTCTTTAATGGTCAAAAAAGTTCAAAATGTGTCATCATAATTTACAAAAAAAATTATACATTTGATTATAATCTAGGACCTCATACAAAAAATTATTATAATATGAGTCATGTTTGGTCTCAATATTAATATCTAGACCCAAAAATTATGTTTAAAAATAATTTTGATATTTAATAGACCAATACATGTAGGACACATGTAGAATGCAATCTTTGGTAACGGCTCCGACCTTGGTCACCATGGTTTTTATTGTTTTTTACCCATTTTGAATGTTAGGTGAAAGCACATTACAGTGACCCTTTTTGGGCACTTTTGGGTATAATATTATAATACATATAATATAATCGTTCCAAAAGTATGGTACATTTAAATTTGGTGTCAATTTTGGTTTTTGGGCCTTACAATTACAAAATTAATGTCACTATTATATGTTTTTAAAATAATAATAAATTTCATTATCTATATGAAAGATCCATGGGTATATTTACAATATACATTGGTATAATAAGGCTATGATCTTGTTTTGATTGCATTAACTTTAAGGGTTCATTACTCATTAAGATAATCAATTTTAATGGAATTTAAAATATGGCCCATTTAACTATGTTTGTCATCTTCCATGTGAATGTGATTACGCGTCAAATAATTATTTACCACACATTTATCACATCTTTGTTAAAAAAATTCATTTTTTGAAATGAAAATTTTCAAATTATTCACATGGTATCCAATCATGGTTTAAACTATGTGAAATGACATGGTTCAATATACCTTCAATTTTCATAAAAACTAAAAATTACTTAAATTTCTTGTGGAATTTTTCTTTTTTGGAGTACATAGATACACTACATTTTTACTTATTTTCTAAGTGTCTAAAATGGTTTATTGAGTGAAATAGAATGAGTGAATAATTTTAATTGAATATTGAGTTTTTGCTATTGAAATATTCTAGATTTTGAAAGTAGTAGTAGCTTTAGGTTAGCTCACAATATTTTATAAAATTTCATGGTCTTTCAATTGTGTGAATCCATTTTATTTTAATTTGTGATGTGTGTGTTGTTATGGAAATGGTTCAATTTCTTATCACCAAGCTTGGTAGTTCAATTCATTGGTTCAATTCAACTTGCTAATTTCACATCAAGGAATTTACTCTTGGAAGGTGAGTAATAACTAGATTTTTCAAACAAATTACAAATGAAATTTTTTGCAACTTTTTTGAGTTTGTTTTTTAATGGGGTTTTGGGTGTAGGTAAGGTTGAACTACAATGGGTAGCACCCCTTTAGAGGTTGGGGTTCAAGTCCCCTCAAGACACTTAAAATTTAGGTGGATTAATGAACAAAAGGAATGTGTTCTATAGTGATCAAAATTTGGAAAATGGAGGTGATGAAAATTGAGATAAACTTATCATGTTTCATTCCTTGTAATACAAGTTCAAGGAAGTTATTTATAGCTATGGCAATGTTAAAGGTCCTTTTCCTTGCAAGTATGTGTACATGAAAGTTTTTTTTCTTACTTATGTGTGTGGCATGCTAATTTTTGCAATGCATGCGTTTCCTTTTGATGATTTTTTCTTCCTTGGAAAAATAGATTATGGTTGTGACTAAATGCATCCAAACTTTAAATTATTACACACAACATTCAAATGTTGAAGTTTGGATGTGTCTTTTGGTGTGGAAGTCAATTTACTTACACATGATGTTATTTTTACCACCTTCAACAAATTATTTCCCATCATCATTGAATGTCCTACAATTCTTATTTGAAATATCTTTGTAGTTAATGTGTTGACTTGTTTGTGGTTGATCAATGTTAGTACGTGGGACAAGGTTAGCTTGTTGCAAAATAAAAAATCCTTACAAGTTGCATTGGATTCCTTGCACAGTTTCAACTTTTGGCAACGTTCTCTTTGAAAGACTTCACCATATATCTATTGAATATCTTCCTTTGATAATATTGCCAGTGTTGATATTTCCTTCACATTAGGGCTCTTGTTCCCCCAGAGATCTAAGAATATATTTTTTCCTTTTGAAGACATGTTATTGACATGTCACATTCCATCTTGCATATGAATGGAAAAAAACACATTTTGCGATTGTGTCAATAGTTTTTTGTTTTTTTGGCTTCGTATTTGATTGTGCACTTGTTTATGTGCAATTTGAAATTATAATAGGTAAAGGGCTGGTGGGGCTTAAATCCAAAGTGCCTAAAAAAGGGGGTGAGAAAGAGGAGTCCTTCAATCTATTGTGTAGGTGATTTTGACCTCCAAATATAATTTTATCTCCAACATAATCTTCTTGTAAGTGAATCTTCCCTCCTTCAAGTGTGAGAGAAAATTGAACCTCATGACTTGGCTTTTTGCATTAGCTTGTCTTGTAGATTTTTCTATCCATAAAATCCTACCTTCCTCACAATACATTCCTTGGTTGTCCCTTTAGTCATTTTTCCATATAAAAAGTTATTTTTTTTGTTCTTGTGGATAATGCCAAAACTTCAATGTCAATTTTGAAAATAAAACATCTTCATTATTCACAAATTCTATTGCATTTTTTTTCTTGAAATGTGATCAACTTTAATTGTAGGTTTTGCATGCATTTGAAAAATGATGTGTATAACCACCTCTTTTTTTAAGAACTTCTTGTGTGCCAAATTGCTTATCAATTGTGACTATATAATTGATAGGCTAGTTCAATTTCAAAGTTGGTGAATAACCTCATAGCCAAATACATGTCACCAATTTGTTTGACCACCCTTTTCACCATTGTAGTCATTCTATGAACATATGAAGACAACAAATAGCCATCTTGGCCACTCTAAAAAAGATTGTCAAGTGAATTCCACTTCACACAAATATTTAATCATTAATGATATTTGAAGGCTTAGTTATGTAGTCACAATAGTAATTAGCTATACATTATGAAAAATCATGTCCATGAAAACTTCATTACTTTACAACTAGAGACTCCTATGAAAGTACCATGTAATACTACAACTATCTTTTTATAAATACGATGATTTTTTAAAAAAACATCCACATCAAGTATTATTTGAGTTCTACTATAATTACACATAAGTTGTAATATGGATTTAAAACAAATGTATGTATACATCATTCATACAGTTGCAATCAAGTTTATTTGACTTTTTGAACAAATTACACAATAATTGCATTGTAAAATTAGTGTACAATTAGCTTACATGTGGGACTTAGTGTGTGATTACATTACAATTAATTGTATGGAATAGCATGTACAATCAAGTCACTTGTCTACATTTCCATCATCCATTTGAAATGACACTTTCAACTTTTATACAATTAATTTTCAAATAAACTTGCCATTATTACAACTACTACTGCCACTAAATTTCATTATGTAAATGTTATTGATCCATCAACTTGGGACTTTCGTTCAACTTCAATAATATTAGTCATCAACTATGTAGCAAATCAACTTGCTATGATACTACCAATAGAGTGTATAATTCATTGAAAGTGAAAATATAGTCTTGAAGTGATATTGGAATAATGTATACATTGTATTATCAAATCCATTGGGATGTACACATATATATTCTTTTGTAAACGTCAAAATCTTTTATTCTAAACTTGTAATAGAGCTTTACATTATATGTTTCAATTTGAAAGGCAAAGGACCAACATAGAAGAAGCAAAAAGCAAGTTAAAATCAAATAATGTGTTTTTAAAATTAACCTTTTATTTTTAAACATCATATTTTCCTTATTTCTTGTTTGTATTCAATGATCTAAAGTGTTATGGGTGCACCAAGTTAAGATCTACATTAATTATTTAAGTTTTAAAGGTAAAAGAATAACAAAGAAAAGCCATGAAGAAGATGAAAATGTTGAATTTTAAGGTGTGAATTAGGTTGTTGACCAACATTGACCCTATTTACTTTTAACAACCATATCTTCCTCATTTTGTGTCATTTTTGACAAATTTAAACAATCATGGGTGCATCAAATGAAGGTTTTAAAAAAATTTACATTTGAAAGGCAAAAGGACAATGTATTAAAATTTAAAACTTTATAAATGCTTAAATGTTTGCTCATTGGTTTGTTTTGTAATAGTTACAACTAAATTGTAACTAGGATGCAATTAATTTTTTTATCTGATATAGTTTGTTCTACCTTTTAAGTTAATAAATATGTAATTAAGTGCATTAAAAATATTTTAAAAGAAAATGAAATTTGGAATAAATTAATAATAAAAAATTTGGCTCTAAAAATTAAACCCAAAATGAAATAGGATTATCCCAAATGACCTACCTACCTACCTTAAGCCTACCTACCTATATACATAGGCTTAATTACCTACATACTTAGCCTAGGAAATTTAGGTAATAATTCCTACCTATTTTAGGCCTACCTATTGATCTAAGCACCATGTGTCAACATTTTATTAGCCCTAAGTTGTTTGATGTAAATTAAATTAATAAGAAAATAGTGAACTCATAATGGACTTTTGAAATGATGACATTGCTTTTGTCACACTTAGAATGAAACATGTGAATTCAAAAAAAAGTCATAATAATGTCCAAAAAAAAATTAAAAATAAACTACCGTCAAATGAAAAAATTAAAAGCAGGATTTTCCCCATACAAGAAATTTTGATTTTTAATTTTTTAAAATGCCATGATTCTCATCATTTTTCATCATTTATAATCCATTTCACATTGAAATAAATAAGTTAAATTCACTTCACATCAATTTTTGGACCAATCACATGTTTAAAGATATTTATAGGTGACCAAAAAAAAGAGATAATTATTGATAACAATTTGATAATCAATAGAATTGTAGGAATTTTAATTAATGTAAGATGTGAACTATTCAAAATGTCAAAAGCAAACAACCTTACCATGCTTTTACCCTTGGATGAAATATTATAGTGAAATAATCTGATTACTATTAATTAACTAACAAGGTCACAAACTTCATATTTTTTTCTTTTGATGGTTGACCTTTTTTATTCCAATCCATGTCCACCCAAAACTAAAACTCACATTTGACATAGTGCTTTTAGAATGGATATTGTCCACATGGCCTTAAGGATGTAAATGTAAAAAAATGGAACTATTTATAAATATGAGTCTAAATTCATGCAAAAGACAAGTTTTGTTTACATAATAAAAATTTTACACATTTACAAATTTCATGCATCTCCATGCAACAAACAAGTTGTTTTAAAATTAAGCATGGAACATGCAATTTGAAAATCATGATCCAACTCTCAAGCATATTGCCAAAATGTTCCCTTCTTATCTCATGATGTCCTATGGAGGATTACTCTTGTCATTCCAACCCAAACTTTTTTTGATTGGCTTATTCAAAGTTATAATGCTAAAACTGTAAATCATGCATACCATTTGTAGGCGAAGTCTTAAAAAGTCTCTTGTCTTTCCAAGGCACACAATCCTAACACACACCTCTTCTCTATGAATTTTTCCACTTTTGACCTAGGCTAATGGAAGGGGAAAAATTATGAACGTGAAATGTAAAACTAATTTGAATTGGTAACTATGCCCATGTTAGCAATGTTTTACATATTTAACACCCCTACAAAGAAATGATTGTTATCAATTACCAACATAATGATTGGCCTAAGTGATAAACCATTTTACCATCGAGGTCAATCATTACTAGTCCTCACCCATAAACATGAAAAATAAGGTGATAAGAAGTGAAAGATTATTAAAATGTAATCACAAGTGCTAATCATCCATAACATCAACCCATCAAAAGTAGTCATTTTGCAAATTTGCTAACATAATTGGCACTCTCCACCACCAAGCGGTTGTATGTCATCCAAAATATATTATGCAAACCAATTTATGGCTACCAATGGAGCTAAAGATAAATGATTTCATGGGTATGGTTGGAAAGGAAAAGGTACAAACCAAAGTTGGGAGGGTATAAAAAATGAAGAGAAACCCAACCAAGAGTTCAGGCTAGTTTTCATTAAGACTATTGTTGGATATCATTTAAAATGATATTTGACCCCTAAGGCCCTACCCCCCTTTAGTCAAAAGTCCAAAAAAAAAAACCATGACTGGGTATTTAAGTAGAACAAGGTATAATTATCAGTTTTTAGATAGGTTTTCAAAAGAAAGAATATAAGGTTTAAAGTTATGCCACCACAACCATTGAACATTGAAACTTCTTTTCTACACTTTTTTTCACTTTCTAGAAACAAAATAAAACACTTCGGCCTCACTTTGTTATTCAATTTGTTTTGTGCTTTTCGTTTGTGCATTCAAATTCTACAATGTTTTGAAAGTCAAGATTTTGTTTATTTTTTTGGGTTGTTTGGCTTCTCGTTTGTTGTTGCTCAACTCCTCTTGTGGGATTACTACTTTTCTCATCTTATTGCTCTTCTTGCATTGTTGTTTGTTCTTCTTGCATTGCTATTCATTTTTTTTGTGTCATTGTTTGGTTGTTGGTTGGCTCTTGTTATTAGTTGGTTCCTTTTGTTGTGGGTAAGCTCTTATGTTATTGTTATTTAGTCTCTTTTGTTGTTGCTTAGTTCTTTTGTTGTGTTATTTGACTTTTTTTTCCTATCGCTTGACTCTTCTTGTTGTTCTTCAACATTTAAAAAACTCAAATTGAGATAGAAATTTTCTTTTTAAAAACCAACACATTAACAAAAAAAACTTGATGTCATTAACAAACAACCAATTTAGAGAAGTTAATATTTGTGAGCAAGAGTTGACCTAATGATCCAAGAGTTGCTTGCAAATCACTTTTTAATTTGGTGAATTTATTTGAAAAAAATCCAAATTCAAAACAATTTGAAACTTCATTTGAATGGGATAAAATTGTGAACATATGAAATTATAGAAAAAAAAAGTTTCATATATTTTTTTTCATTTATTGTTAATTTTACTATTTTTGGATTATTTTTGTAATAAAAAAATAATTTTGCTGAAAATAATTGAACTTTTGCTAGGAGACTTGTGAGAACTGCCTTTGAAAATTGATTGATTTTGAATTTGTGAAAAGTAAAACTTAAAGAATGAATTAAATTTCTTTTTCAAATGTCTGATACCCCTGAATGGTCCAGTTCCTTATGGAAAATCATTTAGACAACCGATTTGATTTTTAAAATGTTATGCGGGAACCCAAATTAATGATTCTCACAACAAGTAAGAACCACCCAACACTGGTACACACTATGGGAGCCACCATTCCATAACTTCAAACTTTTCAAGTCTAGTATCTCATATACACATGTGGTGATTAGAGTTTTTGGGATGTATTGGCCTTTGACAACAAACACAACAAATGAGCCCCAAACTTCCACTAACTTCAGTCTATAAACCAATATTGAGTAGTAAGGACAGAAGGGCCCCATGATTGAATGAATAAGAAAAATTCAGTGGAAATTAGACAGGCTCATGCTTTGAAAAATTCAGAGGCTTTGATGTATAAGGCTTTGATTGAGTATCAATTCCATCATCCTGCCTAAGCAATTAGGAGCCAGCCATTTTGGACCCAGTCCAAGTTTTTGGTGAAGTGGCCTATATAGCCCCTTCTTACATGGATGGATGGATGGTCATGAGCATTCATAAGGCTGTTCTCATCCGTTCGGTGAAAAAGTAGTTGTAAGTTACATTGTTTAGGATTCCCACTTGACACAACCATTCTTTTATCCTTCATCAGCAATGATGTGGTCGGATTATAGAAGAGTACCAATTTTGTTGGTGGGGATCTCAAGTTAAGCATCCTAGAATGAGTGTCTCAACTTAGGCCACTTACTTGTGCTATCATCCAAAAAATCTTGATACCCATGAAGTACAAATTTTTGGCATCCTTACAACAAGACTAACTACTTACATGGACTATGTGACTCGGCAAGCACCAATGCACCATCATCCATTGGAAACCCATTATGATGAAGTTGTGGACAAACAACGACCAAATTACCAAGGTTCCAAGTTTCAACCACTAGTAGGGGGGTGTGCCCAAGTTCAAGATGAATTTCACAAGGTTTTCAATAAAATTGTCCCAATTTCATTACACAAAAAAAATTTAGTGAATTCACTATGTTCCTTAGTGATTATGAATAAGTTGTTATGGACATAGTAAATTCACCAATAATGAATTCATCATTTTTTACAATACTTTGAATTAATATTATGATTACTAATTTTATCAATATAGAACATGTATATAATCAAGATATGATTTATATACGGTCAACATATGATTGATATACAATTGGTGGTAGCAAGATTTGATCTATGGTCTTTGAAGAGAGATTCCATTTTTTTGGCCATCTAATTATCACTTTACTTTGTGATAAAAAGGTGTAAAAATTTGAATAAATCACAATTACACAAGATTATTTTACAAATGAAAATTTAACATATTTTTATTTTCTCATATCTTGTTCAAATGAAACAAATGGAAATTCATTCTTGAACTTTTTTCAAAAGGTCTACATATATATAATAAAGAAACATCCAAAATTCCAAACCATTTAAAGGAAAAAAAAATTCCTAATAACAACTCACAAAATACTTCTTCATGATAAAAAAATTATTTGACAAGTTCCAATAGTTTTTATGCAAATAGTTTATGACAAATGTACATAAAATTATTAAAATTATTTATCTTAATTAATAGTAAAATTGATATCAATATTTGATATTACATATAAAATAACTAATATTTAATGTCAACAAGAAACATGATGTTATATTTTTGTTATACTATTTTATAATATATTGATTATTACATGTTAAATATTAAATATAATGTCATTATATTTAAATTTTATAGATTCAAAAAAATTATACATAATCATTATCCAATATATAGATTAATCACACATAATAAGCTTCTATTTAAGGTTAAAATAATTATTTGAATAATTTAAAAATTGACCTTTGTGAATTATTAGAGAGAATTGATTTTACTATATGTGAACATGAACTTGTAACAAATAGGAACTGATTGCTATGACTAAAGTTTCACTCAAGATGAAATGGTGCAAGGATATGGTGGCCTAATTCATTTTAAAATAAAATAGTGCAATGAAATGATGATGGGTCGCAACCTAGTTTACTTTTAAAGCTCATAATGAAATGGGTGACCAAACTAAATCTTATATTTGTAACAATGAACGTATGTATACCTCTCCTATTTCCCCTTTAACTTAGTGACTACCCATGTAGATACGTAAGTAAATACGGCACTTGGTGATGGAGCCATTTAACACTGGAAAGAACCCAGAGATGATTATAAAGAGTAGAATTAGCAATGCAACAACACAAAGAAATGGAATATCACTTGGTATTTTTAAAGAATTTACCACCACTGTCAAATTATTATTCATTTGTATGCAAGAAGACATTGTTGTTGTAGAGTCTATTGTGGTTGATGTCCATCAAAATACAAGAGTGAGTGTTTTTGGAAAACAATGTGTATGAACATCTATAACCTAAATTAAATATATTTGACAAATGTGGACCTCATTCACTCTTTACTTTAAATCACAAGGGTTGTTCTTTGATCCTTTGCACACTCAAAAGACATTGTTGTACAACTCCCATATGTTCCATAACTGTGTGCATAACAGTCAATTCTCTTCTTGAATTGTTTTCAATGTTGTTATGTTTAATATTTTGTTCATTGTTTTGTTTTCTTTTGTCAAATCACACAACTTTGATCAAATTGATCTAGTTTCCACTCAATGTTGTCTAGAGGAATAGCATCTCTCTCCATCAAGTCTAAACTAAAGCCCTTAAACCATTGGTAGACATCTTCATAACATTGTAAAGGCGTGTTATGGATGCTAAGGATAGACTGACATAAATGGCAATAAAGCATTTGAATGAAGTTTTAGACAATTATTTTGATTTCATCCATGCCAACACAAGAGTGAGAAAAGGGAAAAAGAAGCTACAAATTTCAATGAGAAAATGAAATAGTGTTCACCATGTCAAAAAAAAATTGGATTGGAATTCAAGAGTTGTTTATGAAAAAAAAAGATGGGATAAACAAATGGAGCTTTGCAATGCATAGATGATATTCTCAAAAGAAATTCCATATGTGAAAACTTATCAATTGTGAGACTAATTAGTTCCATAACATGCTTTTACGATTGTAATTTTGTTCCAATTTGATTCACAACTTCCATCCACCCATTTTGCTGTCTTGTGAGATTGGAATTGATTTTATATGAAGCTAGTTATGAAAGAACCTCAGCAAGTGGCAATAATTGTGCAATTGCTAGAACAATTGACCTTATCTAACAAAGGTCTCTATGAAAGTAAGGTTGCAACAATTTTTTCATTTGAAACTTGCTTGAAAACCTTGGAATATGAAGTTTATAAACAGATTGCATAGACCAATTTACGTTTTCTTGCATACACACAAGTTCATTTAAAGTGTTCTTCAATTCACCTTCTCATAAGTACTATAGATCTCCTTAAGATTAGGATTAGATCATCTCTCTACATGTACTAGAACTACCTTGAAATTCAAGTTACTGAACATTCTCCTGTTAAGGTATTAAACAATACATTGAACTATCAAACCAATACCCTAGTATGACTTCACATGGATGATATCAATTTTTTGATGATTGCAATTATGCACAAGCTCAAGCCCATAATCTTTTCAAACAAGCTTTAATGTAACCATTCCTAAGCCTTAATGAGTTACACTAATTTGTAATTATGTTTTGACATATGTAATGAGTCTTGAAACCACCCCCGAAAATAACAATCACCATCTCTTTTTGCATGGTGAATGGGTTGAGGGTGAGACAATTCACCAAAACCTTGTTGTTCAATTCTTTGAACCAGTACCAAAACCAGTTGCAATTAATTGATTGTGTGCATAACCAAAAACCAAATATTCTTCTCCAAAAGAAAGAACTGCACAACACTAGATCATACATATCTAGACAAGATGATGCAATAGCTTCATAGCTGTGCAATGGGTCAGCACTATTATGGTGAGAATGTGATGGGGATCTGGGGGAAGTTGAGTGTCACGTGTCCAGGATCATATGCTCAGAATCTGAAGAATCCTGTGGACCCAACCCTCAACCGTGTGCATCTTTGAAGCATGCCCATTAACTTAGTACTAATGCAGGCCTGGTATCATTTGAACATAGCACATGTCATGAGTCAAGATGAAGTGCTGGGCGGGTATATATATATATATATATATATATATATGAGTTGGATAAGGGTAAATACAACACTTCAAAACATATATCAGCCATGTCAAGGCATTTAGGTTTGGAAAAAAGTTCCAAACCAGGTAAGAGGAAAGGTATAAAGACTTTGCAAAATTATCAATAAGTGTAAGGATCAAAAGTAAATGATAAACTTTTACCTTATTTGCAAGGTGAGGCTATGGTTAAATATTTCGATCCTGTGTGTAACATGCTAGTATAACTGGGTAACCATAGTCTTAAGAAATATTTACACAAGTATGGCACATTTGAAGTGAAGAAAGATAATTACTTTTGCAATCGGCATTGCAAACATGAACACATAAAATTTCAAACATCCTATATGTGTGCGTGTGGATATATATATATATATATACAGACATACACACTAATAATCCAATCAATCAATCAATATCAGTAAAAATATATTCAAGGCATTTAAGTAAGGGCAAATGGTAAACCTCAACTATATATTAGCAAGGCAAAATAAGAATAGGGTAGGTTTGAAATATTTACCAATTGGGTAGGATACTTAAAGGGGTAACCAATCCTTTTTCTTTTCTTTTTTTTTCTGGTGTCCCATCATCAATTTTGTAGTTGCACACACACTGACAAACAAATCTGATCATGGGGGTTGTGTAGGTGCTCTCTAATATTCCATGAGGAAGAGGCAGCACACATACACAGAGGGAAAGATGATCAACAGAATCTTCGAGATGCACTAAGTACAAAGAAAATTGGAGGAGCTGGGCTTCTCCAACAACTAGAGAGGCATGGCTTTGTGACATTATTTTATTCATCTCCAAATAAAATGGTTTAATGACGTGTGGTGACCAGGCCGCCATTTGCACTTCCTTAGAACCTACATTCACATGCGAAGAAAAAACAATTCCCGGAGTTGACAGTCAGATTCTGTAGTTGTATTGTCCAACTACTACTTACTCTTTGCTTGCTTTAAACCCAAACACCAGTCAAAAGCAAAATCAACATGTGAAATCATATGCAAGAGGTGAGTCACAATTTGTTGCTTGGTTGGTGACAAAAGGCAATCCCCCTCCCCCTCCATATGTACTTACAAGAAACAGGGTCTCATGATTTGCACGCTTTGAATCTGCGGCAGTTGGGACATTACTCACCAGTCTCACAACCAAAGAAAAAAGCCAGAATTTCTTGATTGCAACTACTTGGTAAGTACTACTTACTTTCCATGTCTTTCTTCATTTCTTCTCGATATTAAGTAATGTTTCCTGTTCCCCAAGGACATGGACTATCAAGTCTGCATTTTGGACGATTTAGTCGACAAGAGATCTGCAAATTTACTAGCTCAACTATATTGACTAGACTTTACTCTCGTTCTTGCACTTTAGACTTACTCATTGGCCTTGCCTTCCATTGAGGGATCTCAAAGGTAATATTATCAAACTACTTTTGCAATTCACACTGGACGGATTTAATTAAATTCTTTGTTGACTACCTTGTTCTTGAATTAAAGTTGTTTTGATTTTGCTGAATGTTTGAAATAGGAACGTTGTGTGCCAAACTTTGCAACCAATTTTTTTTTAATGTTTTGATATCTGATGGTTTAATGTTGGTAAATTCAATTTCTTCTTTCTTTTTAAAAAAGGAAAATCTAGCACAAATCAAAATTGAATATGTTGATGCAATAAGAAAACTTAGTAGTTTTTATTCAATAGTCATCGCTAGTGTGGCTTATGTTTGTTGGCCAAAGTGTGAACCCGTCATCCAACTTATTTCTCTTTCCATAGAGCCCAATTGTGAAAAAGCTATTTAAAATTTTGAATTAATTGTTCAAGAACAAAACTTACTCTAAATTTGATATATCTTACATGTGAGGTCTAAATATTATGAAATCGTCTCCATAAAACCTTACTCATTAAGAGATTTTCAACAGTACAAAGAGAGCACCCCAATTTTTGTAATTCTTTTAGTTTTGATTTATTGAGTTTTCAGTGGAAAAAATGTTCAATGATCAATAACTCTTACAATATAAGTCTAAACATTACGAATCACCGAGTGGACTCTACACATCAAGGACTTTCCAACATACCAAGAGCATGACAAGAAGCACTCTCATATAACAAATTTTAATGTGAAACAAAACAAACTCCTTCAATGCCACAACAACCCTTTTGGAAGGGGACTACCCAAACTTTTGTTTGATTGGTACTATTCTTATTTTTTGGCTTTTAGGTTAGGTCTAGCACCTTAGACCTTTTGTTTCAGATTTTTCTTAACACTTCATTTTTAAAAACAACTAACTTTAATGAATTGCATAAGGAATGAAATGGAAAGTTCAATCTACATTTAATCCAAGAAAATACTTCATTATGGAGGTTCTATTACACTACAACATACATGATACTATCCCCAAAATGAGTTTTGGTTGCCACTTTCAATCCAAAGTGAAACCATGCCAATAAGTGATTCATAGATTTGAATTTTTTAGGGTGAGCTCATTTTAAATATCACCTTTCTTTTGTGACAAGCAATTTTTATGGTTGCTTTTTTTTGTTGGGAATTTTTTTTTAAACAAAAAAAAATTGTCTTGCAATATTTGTGTAATAGGCATTGATGGTTGCAAAAAGAAACTTTATACTGATCCCACATTAATCAATTTGGCCTAGCCATAGATCTAGGTCATCGATGTAAAAATGTTCTAATTAGATGACTACATTGGACAATGTATATATTTAAATGAATATGACCACCACTCCAACCTTGCTCACCTTTAACATTAAGCTACCTCACACACTAAAACAAGGTTATGTGCAAGGTTTGACATTGTAGGGAGGTGTTTAAAAGTGCTAATTATGTTCACATTGAACACAATTTGAATAAGAAGGTGTTGCACAATACTATCCAGCACTCTCTTGTGATAAATATTCGCATTTCAAGATATTTCTTATTAGTAAATCAGTCATGAATAATATTATGTGAATTTGATAATTTATTCCAAGGTAGTAAATTGATTCTACATGCTATGAAAATGATTATCTCTCATTGTTCCCAAAAAAATGCATGTAATTCTTATCAACTCTACTTGCTGTGATATGTTGTATTGAAAAAAGACATGAAGTAGTGGAATTCCCACAAAAGTGGCATTTGTCATACTTTATTTTGTTTTTCTCTCAGTTTGCAAATGTATTCACAAGATGGCAATGGTGGTGAGTGGTCAATTAGAGGGGGAAATTACAATCCAACACTTTGAAAGATATGCAGCATTAGGTGCAAAATCCCAAACAAGTTTACTTGAAATCACTAGGTTTGCATTAATTCTAGTTCCATCAACTCTATGTGTAACAAGATTGCAAATGGATGACTTTGCAACTACAAGCAATGGGTAAAGGAAAACTCTTGCCAGATTCTCAACAATTTCCCAATCAACCTTTGCAACTCAATTGTGCCTTAAATGTTTCGTAGATGGGGGAATGAATACCTTTTTTCCCTGTTTTTGTCCCTTCCCTTTTAGTAGTGGCACTAAATCAAATTCAGATTTTTTTTTAAATCACTATAATCATGAATGCTTGACACTTTATTTCCTCGGGTTGGGTGGTGAACAATCCCTACATTTGAAAAATGAGAGATGAAGAAACCCCACTTGCAAATGACAAACATAAGGTCATTTTCTAGATCACATAATCATGATGGTTATTTGCATGGTTATTTAGCTTATACATAAAGCTTGTGAATTTTTGTGCATTCACAATCCCTAATAGACCAGATTCAAGGTCATTCCATCATTGTAATACTTTAGGTTTGTAGCAAGTAAATGTGATGGAATAAATCAACTAGATCTACTATGTGCATAATTGGGCTGGGCATTGATGATAAACAACCAATGTTTCATTTGAAGCATACCAAATATTAAGCTACAAAGTTAATTTTTGTTCCAATAACAGAATTATATGTGAAATGAGGTTCCTTCTCTTCTTTTCTTCTGGGTGAGACTGCAAGGGAAGGCCATAGGGTTTCACTTTCATTATTTCAGAACCTACTCACCCTAATTAGTGATCTTAGCATGTAGAATGATCATAAGCAGTTTCTACTTCTACATTTGAAAGAGCTTGATATTAGGAAAACAATTCTCCATTACGATGATGTGCTCCTTATGACTTATGACCTACCTACTTTGATAACACACGAACATTATGTTCACAAATATCTTTGTCATCTTTTATTTTGACTACCCCCCAATGACATTGAAAATCTACTCATGAATAAGGTGTTGGAAAAAGAAATATTTTAAAAAGACATAAATTCAGAAAGACACCCTTCCATGCCTCTATGTGAGAGGGGGCTATAGAGATTCTAGTTTGAAATTGTCCAAGTAATGACTTTGACTTATGAAACCTAAAACAGCTCCAATAAATCATCTTCACTGAAATTAATCGCTATGGCCAAGAAAAACAAGGGGTGTGTCACACTTTCACCTTGTCATTTACATTAAAAAAGTATCTTAAGGCAAAAGAAGAAAAATGAAAACTCAAATATTTCACCATGCAAAAATATACTCTTCAAAAAATCCTCCAAAAGAAACCAAAATCCTTTTAAGATATTAGAACTCTATAACTAATCTCAAGTTTCAACACAAGCCAAAATATTATCTTTCAAAAATTCTCATATAAAAATAGAACTATTACCTAGGACCCAAAATCCCTTACGCTACTATACTCTATGATGAATCTAAACACAATATCCTTGGCCTTGGTAGGCAAGGCCAATAAAATAGACACATATCTTTGCTTTTGAATCCAAGGCTAGGAAATGAAACAAAGTGCACAAGTAATATGCAATAATCTTGTCCATAAATACACATCGAACTGTTACATCACCCAAGGTATTAACTAACAAAACAAACAACAAAGTGCACAAGTAATATGCCAGAATCTTGTCCATAAATACACATCAAACTGTTACATCACCCAAGGTATTAACTAATAAAACAAATCCCGACCACAATTCCATTGGCCAAAACATGTTTTCTTCGCACCTACACACAAGCCTATTCAACACCCTCTGTATGTATATTAGTAAACTGTTAGTAGAAGCTCTCTCTGTATATACAGACTGTTAAAAACATGCAAATAGTCCATCCTGGTGTACAATGAGAGGTTTACTAATGTAAGCAACAGTAATATGATCTTTGAACAAAAGTGTCTTTGAGAGGTCCAAGAGACATGGCACTGAACTAATTTTGGACTAGTGCTGTGATTTGGGTCTGTGAAATCAGAAATCCCTAATGAGTGGGGAATCAATGATGCAATGATGTTTGAGAGTCCTTAAAATATATAGAGGACAGGTCAAATAGCATAAGGTCCCTTACCCCAGCCCCGCTACAATGTACAGGTCCTTCCATAATTTTTGTAAGGTCTCAGTTAGGATATCATCAAAATCTGACAGGTTTTGAAGTGCAATAAGAGTCTGTCTTTCAAAAACCATCTGAGATTCTGGATATCTTCCATCTAACCCTAGCAGCCTCATGACAGGTACCTTGAACCCCAGGGGGTTCTCAGCATAAGCCCCATCTCGTAGACCTAAAGAGTCGTGTAACACTCTCAGAATCCTATTTTGAAAAAAAAAGAAGAGGCAAGGCATTTCACCAAGTGAAATGCTAACATGATTAAGTGTAGGGTAATGCTTGAGGCTGCAGACAGTCTTGGAATAAGGCCTCGCACAAGACAAAGCCATGGTGGACTTGATTCTGGTAATGCCCATGGCCAAGGGCGTTACACAGCAAAAAAATCATTACTTTTTCAAGTTTTTCCTATGATAGGTATCTGGCCAATATGTGGCAGATGTGATGGGAACAAAAAAACAACACAAGGTATTTTGGAAAATGGAATGCCCACAGGTGCAGGCATTTCATTTTCCAAGATGCCCTACAGGTGCTTACAAATGCCTAGCAGATTCTTATGCTTGGTAAGCTTTCCTCCAAATACACTACAAATCTTGTTGGAGGTTTTTACATTATCTGTACAAGATGGCAAAGTGCCTTCCTGAATCGCAGAAGGTACTGATCACCTGGGTGTCAGAATACCTTGTGCAGTTTCACAGGCTGTGAGGCGACATCTGGCCTGAGCCAAGCTGCCAAACAAAGTTGACATCCAAAGGTTCAATGCTGCACAGTGCACATAAGTGAAGTACCTCTAACGCCATGGATAGAGCTTATGAGCATCATGTTCATCAGCATTGCGCTCAGGAGACTTGCTTAGAATCCCCAAGCACGTGATGTCTGTCTGTCTGTCTGTCTGTCTGTACCTGGTTTGTTCTGATGATGATATTGACCCAAAAACTAACAAGCAGCGAGCGCACAACTCTTCCTTCACAGCAAACCATCTTCATCACAAACTATGAAAACCGACGAAAACCTCGTTGAAATTAGGTACCTCAATATGCGCACCACCTGATCCAATGCAATTATAAGTACTCTGCCGGTTGATGTTGCTGCAGAAGAGCACTCGAGAGAGGAAGAGAGACGTCTGTATATTAGGGCAGGAAATCGACCGGACTTGGTCGGAATGTTTCCGGCCATTGAGCAGGGTGAACAAGGCATTGGCTACACAAGGCCCAAAACGAGACTGGCTGGGGATGCAGGCACTGTAATTGCGATTAACCCCATGATCCCCCGTATCCCAAATGGATCTGCTTCGAAGGATCCTTCACGGTCCCGACTCCCCACTACCGCTCCCGTGGAGATCGCGGTATCTTCTCCCGATACTCAGCTACCAGCAATATCTCTCATATTCATCTACATCCAGCGGTTTCCCCCACCCACGAACCCCAATGCCCAGGCACCTGCACACACTGCGCTGTACAAAAGCAAACTTGGTGCCCCCGGTGGGTGCTTCAAGGGTTTACGGCTTACGTTTAGAGAATCTCCAGCGGTGCTCAGTACGCGACCCTACAAAAATAATTTCTTACATCCAAGTTCAGTTATTTGTTTTTTTTCCAACCTCACCCATACAGCTAAAACTTGGGACTGCAAATAGGTGGGAGACTACTAATAGCAGCCCACTCGACCAATCAAACTATCAAGCAAATCAACAGCAGGTTTTAAGCTTTGCTGTGCTATTTCCCAGCCTCCATATCCTCCTGTGCAAAAATGCTGGGCCAAAACCATTTTGCTGAGCTAAACCCACATGTTTTGACTCTGCTTCATCTGATTTTCTCTTTTGCAGTCCCACGTACTGAGCACCATTGGAGCTGCTCCTAGGTTTATGATTACAGAATCTGGGCATCCGGCCATTGAAATGGAAGACATGTATGTAGTACGTGTGTACCTAAGGAAGCATTCCAGACTCAGGTCACACACCTGCATCTCACAATGAGACTTGAGGGTTAGGAACCATGCAGATCCTGCTGCACCTCACACAGGTCCTCCTCTGACATGGATCAAGTCCTGGCACTGGGATTATGAACACTGCAGCTACCAAATCAACACAAAGTGTGATTTGAACATGGACATCCCTCAAGTGTACAGTACTGTTCTGATGACGGATTTTCTACGTTTGAACTACTAGTGTTATGCTCACAGAAGTTCCTCATGTGTACAGTAAGTCTGTCCTCCTCACGATTGATGTCTACGTTTGAATCACTAGTGTTATCGATTTGCTCACAGAAGTTCAGAACCGCTATTTGATATGGGGGATCCAAGTGGGGAAGAGGGTATTAAAGGCCCAGCTCATAGCAGAATTGGTAAAGTATATACGGACCAGGCAATATGGGATGCCAGGCTTCATACAAATTCAACCCAATGTTACTGAGGTGATCTAGATGCCCTCCCTAGTGGCACCTTCCAGGATCTGGAGACAGCCCACTGCTGCTTCTCACAATGGCTGATGGACAGTGGGCACAAAATAAATTTTGCAGTGCACGGGTTTGGACTTTGGACTTGTTTTCAATTTCAAGTAAATTATTCCTTCAAGCAGCAAGGGATCATAGCTGGGCTTCCATTGCTGCAGTTTCTGGAGAGCTAATATGGGAATTGGGCCATGAGGTCAATGTGTATGTTAACAAATCAGAACCAGTCCCTTTCCATAGCTGCTAAGCTTTAGTGTGTGAGAAGCACATACCCAAATTACTTGGTCTGATTCACACATTCAGACTTCTCAATTTCTGACTGTAATCCTTTAAATACTAGAGGGCTGGTAGGGTTTGGCTCATTCTGGCTCCTAGCAGGCCTGTGGCTGAGGCTGGCAGGGCGAGGAAGCCACGCGGGAATAGGAGTCCAAATCAGCCAAATCCTGCCCACTCTCTGGCATTAAGGTATTATACAGTATATGAAATCGGCAAGGTCTGTTGGTCAATGACATCTACAGAATCAGCACCCATGCTGAACTGCTGATTCAACACGAGAATCTTTTGATTGAAAGGGATCTAATAAGACCTAACAGCTCTTAACACCAGTCTAGCAACATCATTCCCCAAAAAAAAGCTTGTCATCAGTTGAAAGAGTCCCCAGATTATCTTTGAGGGTCATCAGATATTCTTTTTTTAATGCAAGAAATTTCAAGAAATGACAAAATGAATAGAAACCATGAAAGATTCGGGTTCTCATGTGCACCTTGCTGGCAAAATGTCAAGCAGCACAAAAAAGTGAGGTTGCCCAAAAATGTAGCAACTTTGTGTTATGGAACATGCTTGATAGAGGTTATTGTGCCTGGTGATGTGCCTGTGAGAAATTTGGATGAGCCAAAATGGGCAGCCAAATGGGCAAAATGACTTGTCCCTGGCACACTCCATAACATACTGATTTTCATGATTTGAACAATGGGCATGTAGATTTTGAGCAGTGAGAAGCTCAGATAGACCCAAGAAGACTAGTGTTGGGTAATTATCTCTGGCTCCAGTTTTTTAAAGTTTTGGAAATCAAAGATACTCTAGTTTTTTGAAAACTTTTCAATGGTTTCTCTGAACACAGACTTTTGAGGCACTCAAAAAGTGATGACACTTTGTCGAAAATCAAAATGTCCCTTGCTTTTTCTTTGTGAAACCAAGCATCTGTGATAGAATACTCTAGCCTTTTTTATTATTTTTAGTTGCCACAATGCAAATTTTTGCTAAGAAAAAACATTGTTTACCATGTGGTTTCTAGTTTCCACATTCAGCAATAATTGCATGAATACATCAATGTCTATGGGTAGGATAACTATGCCTATCATCCAACACACCCCTATCACCGAGCAGTCAAACAGTTTACCAGCCAGCCCCGTGTCTTACTTGGACAGAAATGGTCATGCAACCTGTTAACAGAAACATGCACCTACATGCATTAATATTGATTTTTCATGCACAAAGTGCACAAAATATAAAGTTGAAGAGCCATTGCTCCACTAGTGTCCACAACACATACATATAAAAACACAAACATCATTCAATTCTAAATGCGGATACACCACACAGAATATGACAACCAAATAACAAGATCAAAGATGTGCATTGAGTTTATGGACTAGGTAACCAGCTCAAAGCCACTATTACAGGAAATAGCTCAGGTGTGGTAGCTTCTTCTGGTAACTGTAACCAGCGACCTGAAGGCTGTTACCAGACATGATCTAACATACAGAAGTTCATTTACAGGCCCAGACATTTTTAGGTACTTGCCAGGTGTTGATTACTACCAGGTTGTAGCATATTAAATCCAAGCACACTTTGTATTTCTCTATCTGTTTCGGCTTCTGCTTGATTTTGTGAGCTTTGCTGTTATGATATATGATATATATTTTTTGAACCAACAGACAATATGAATGAAAATGCTTCAGATTTAGTTTTACTTGAGATTTTATTGTATACAAAAATATTGTTTGGTAAATGCAGTAACAAGTATTACAATCATTCACTGTTGCAACAACTGTGCGTACGACTTGGTTGATGAAAAGTAAAAATCATCCAAACAGAAGTCAGATCTGCATTTTGATTTTGTTTATCTAAATATGTCCAATCATATTTAGCTTCTCATCCATTGCTGAGAGGGTAACATTGCTCATAGGTAAGAAAGGTAGGCACGAACGGAAAAGCAGCTCAAAGGTTTATGTCCAGTGCATGGCAAGTGGAGGATGAATTGGGTTGAGCCAAGGGTTGAGGACTTCTGCATAGTAGATTAGGAAAGGCATGAAAAGCAAGAGCTTTGGAAGATGAGATTTTAGTATCTGGAAGTTTGGTTCAATGATGGGTTGAGACCTTGTATGACAAATCAAAAAGAATAATGGAAATGAAATGTTAAGGAGAGCACTGATCCACCTAAGAAGAATGACCATCAATTGCTTAAATCCAGATATGGCATGTCACTACCCATTTGTTAATGATGATCATAATATATATCTAGAAATACCCAAAATGCAAGGATAATTCTCTACAGGCATTGAAATCCTTTGGCTTTCCATCACATATAAGAACAAATCAGCGAATCATTTGAATTCATCTTGTGATCTTTAGCAGCAAGTTGGAAAGCACATATTTCATCTAATTCTCCTATGGAATCAAGTTACCAATTCAGATTTTGGAACTAAAATGCCTCTATATTCAAATATATTTCATGACCACTCCACTCCCTCACAAAAACTGAAACAGAGTACCAAAGTTTGTATGGATAATATGTTTTAGTTCTCAAATCATTTGAACTGTATTTTAACCATTTAAGTGGCAAAAAGTGGTGATATGCCAAACATACATTTAGAAGTATACCATGGATATGAACATCTTTCCATTGCAATCTTTTTCAGTAAGTCAGAAAGAAAAGCACAAATTCCCAAGCAACATTTGATTGAGTAGGAAACAAGGAAAGTCATCTTTGGGACTTGAGCTCTGGGTGCATGCAACAAGAATCAGGAAGCCTGTGGACACAGGTCAGCTCTTTGTCAAGTGTCAGCATTTGCAATATGGGCAAGCTAAGATTAATGTCTTATTATGTGGAACATTGTTTCTCTTGCTGGAGGGGTTTCAGAACTTACCAAAAGTTGAGAATGTCATCAGCAAGGATGCACAGTTACAAGGGATTGGGAGGAATTGTCATTCCCACAAGTGATGAAAATGATGTAAATCAAATTGTGAATAGATTCAATTTCCTAATGGTAATATGCCTGCAAGTATGTGCAGGTTGTTGTTCACTGTCAGGAGGAGCTGATAGAAGTTGGTTGGGAAAACTGAGAAGTAGCTGTTAAGCCATTGCCATTCATGTTGAAGGTGATACTTTGAAGCTTTGTGTGATGACAATCACAAGGTGCAGTGTGCACAGAATTGTGTCAAATGTCATGTTCTGTTTTGGTTTGGCCAAAACTGACCAGTTATTAACCTTCCATGTGTTCAAAGTGTTTGATTGTGGAGAACAAGTTTGCTGTGCAAACTTCATCTATATAAAATGATGTGTGACATGAATATGGTAAATCACAAGAAATGATAAGGACACGTTTAAGGTGGAAGCTGGCAGTTGCTTTCCTCCTTGTGGAACACAGGAATCGTCAGTGGCAACATTGGCTGATTGATGGTTGCAGAGTTTTGTTTCTTCTTAGATGAAATTTGTTTCACAGATGGTTCTGCAGGATAAAAACAAGATGGTACATTTTGATGACCCTGTAGTGTGGAAGCTGGCATCACACAATTCCTGTGCATGCCAGATTTTTTCCTGTTGCATCAGCTGCTTATCAAAGCTCCATTGAACTATTTCCAAGTACTGTACTCCTTTTGAATTTGCAGACAGACTGTTAAACCAATGAATTTCCATGTGCATATCAATCCTTTTATAAGCCATTTTTCCGCATGAATCTGGTGACCAATCAATACCTTGATCTAAAGTAATATTACTTGGGTTACAGGCCCAGAGTTTGTACAATAGATCCATGTCATTGCTGAGGTCAAAGCAACCGACCACATGAAATAGTGATGTATGAATGCAAACTCTAACTTCTCTCTCTCTCTACACACAACTCATGCAAGCCACGGTTAATGTTCACAGAACTAACCGAAGTCTCCACTTAATGTACACATGTTACAGAATCTTAAATTGAAAAAAATGCACAGATATAGGCTTCAGTACCATGTAGTAACAAGATAGCCTCCAGAAGAACTCAACAGGACACACATATTGGCAGTCTAGTACACCGTTTAAGGTGAATCTCGTGCAGTGATGATGCTTTAGGTGTGCGCTGCCATGTTCATGGCACGGCGCTCACGGGCTGCAGCACGCTGCCTGGATGCAACGTCACTTGCGCGGGCCACCTTTTGTCTCTTCCTCTCTGAATCCATCCACAAGAGAAAAGAAGGGCAAGAACCGGCCAGATCGAGTCAGAAATTAAGTAAATTTCTCGTGCACACAGAATCACTGGAAAATCATCGACTCGTCCTCCTCCCACTTAAGAATTCCGAGAGCAAGAAGGTTTTAAAATCCGGTGTCAAGAATTCATTACCTGTGGCAGCAGCCTTCATTTCCTTGGTTGCCTCTTGAGCGGCGACTCTACGCACGGGGTGCACGGGGTGAATAATACGGTAAAAGCCCAGCGACAAATTGGCACGCAAATGCGTCATCTTCTCACCGATTACAGCACTAGCAACGCTCATTCTGCGTCCCATCCCGGCCCTCATGTCCGTCAGCTTTACGGCCGGGTTCACCTTGTTCTTCGCCACGCCAGCGGCCGCATTCTTATTTTGACGCCGTCCGCCCGCAACGGTGTTAGTTCTCGCCATCAGGCCAAAGAACGAATCTCCAAGAACAACAAAAGTTTCACCGACAGATGCAAAAATACGAGCCAAGTATGGGAAGCAAATTGGAAGAAGCAAAGAGACAGACAGACACACAGACAGACAGACAAAGCGCGACGCTCACAGAGAAGGAATCGCTCGCTGGGTGTGCACTGCGTACCTGTACCTATTACAGTGCACTTCGAGCCTTGCAGCCTGGTTCATATAGCCACTGACTCCTATTTTTTCTCCCAAAATTCCGCCATTTTTCGACAAAGAAATTGGGGGGAAAAAAATCCTAGTATAAAATTCGACTAATTTTTGTTAAATTTCGCCAAATTTTTTATATCAAAAAAAATTGGAGGCAAAAAAACACAGGGCTCCGGAGCTGAGCAGTGGTTTTTTTTGGGGTCAATTTTGATATGTCGCCAAAGTGGTGATGATCCAGAAGAATATTTAGCCAGATTTGGATAGAGGATGAATATAAAATTAGAAAATTTTAAACATCCCACTATATTTTTGGCTACAATTCTTGAACCATGAGTGTAGAATTTGGCTATTTTTCTTAAATTTTTGGTCAAATTGTGGCAATTGAAAATCTCAAAAAGCACTTGATTTTAGCACTTGATTTTAATTAAAAGAAAGGCTGCTACTTAGACGACTTTTGAGACCTGGTCCAGAAGCTTGTAGCCGTTGGATCTTCCAGCCCCTGCTCGACCACTGACACGTTGCCACAACCTGGTGGGCCTTTCTTGCTGAAGTGTCCTTCCACCTGTCATTGAAACCAAGCTCGCTAAACAGAACCGACAATCTACGTGTCAGGTAAGTGTTGTAATTTCCTTCTTTCGGTGAGAACAATCGTGTCCTCGTGGACACATCCTACTGGCTAAAGCTAAATTCGGCAGCCGTGTGGTGTGAATGTCTGAGGTGCCCCCTCTCAGGGGCCCACGCAGGCATCTTTCTTCTTTGTATTTGTGGAATAACTATGATTATCTACATATCTAAATCAGTGTTTTTTGTTTTTTTTTGGTGGTGAATTGTCGCCATTTGGCCAAAACACATATTCTGTTGAAAATTCCCTTTTTCAAAAAAAAATAAATAATAATCGAATATTCTCCTTTTTTTCAAAAACTTTGCCAATAATAGGAAAAAAATCTATAACATCACCATGTTTGCTTCAGGTTGTTCAAGCAAGTAGCCAGGATATAAAAGGATTTTAATAAAAAATTTACTTCCATGTCTGGTCTATAGCCAAACATGACTAAACCTCGCCAGCCTGGCAATATCACAGAATTCAAGTAAAAACCCATTGATCTTAAATTTCTCAATTTTCTTAGAGTGGGGAGGAGGGCACCTTAAGCAGCAGAAAGAGGGCCTCTGCCACAGGGTAGGTAGTACCTTCCGAACCTGGAAGGCACTGCCTGGATTTTTCCTTTGTATTTTCAGCTCCCTTACCTGCCTAAAGAAACCTGTTTTCAGCATGCGGGATCTTTAGCGGTGGAAGGTACCAGCCAGGCTGTACTGGGATCTTCTTACTAGCCGAATGTACCAGCCAGCCTGTCACTATTTCTAAAAAGTGAAAAAAATCCCAGCTCTGCTTTGCGTAGGAAAAGCACATGAGTACAGACCCTTCCGTGATTTTTTTCCTGTTCCCTCGGCCTACCAGCCTGGGGCAACAGGGCTCAAATCACGGAAGGGCCCGAGTACAGGCCCTTCTCCTATACGTATAGGACCCCTACTTGTTTTCCTTGTGTATATTTTGGTCCCTCACCTGCTCTAAAAAATCCAATTTTATTGACAGCCTGACAAAGACACTTCCGACACGTGGAAGTTACTCTCCAGGCTCTCACAGTAACTTTCACCTGGTGGAAGTTCCTCCTCACTCTTGTCATCTTTTTCGCATCTTTTTCTTTCTTTTTTCTTTTCTTTTTCTTCTGGCTTTTTTTTTGTTGGTTTCTCTTCAACAGAGATGAAACATATGCTCTCTGCTGGATGCATGAAAACATTCCAAAAAAAAAATCTTTTATTTTTCAAAGATAAGAAAATCTAATAAATGAAGATAAAACAAATGCTGTCTGCTGGATGCATGGAAAATTTCAAAAAACATCATTTATAATATTCAAAGAAGGTAAAATTTGCAAATTGTAAATTTTCACATGTCCCCATAAATGCTAAAATCTACAAATATAATAGAATATTTGTGCCTCTTTTCGACGGAAAGAGGCAAACATGATGAAAAAAAAAACATAGCTGTGCTTTATGCAGGTGAAGGGTCTATATGCAGACCCTTCCCCTATGCGGAAGAACCCAAGGATGGAAGTCATTCCCAATACTAGGCTACTTCGCTTACAGCCCTGTGCCCTTCTTGTTTGAGGAACTGTCTCCTTGACAGTTCTTGGCAGGTTGTTGGTCACTGGACACAATATTTACCCTACTCTATCGTAGGTAGTCTCAGAAACCCCATCATTTTCCTTGAAAATATGCATTACACAAATTCTTATGGTGCATTCACACTTGATGTTAAGTCAGTGTTAAATGAATATCTAGGTGGCATCCTAGGTGGCACCCATTGTTAAATGGGCCATAGTTTAATTTTAAGTGAATGTTAGCTTAACATCAAAATTTTCTGGTAACTAGTTTTAAGTCCTAAATGGCTAGCATGGTGTAAGGGGACTCAACCTTAGAGTCCCTAACACCAAGTGTGAATGCACCTTTAGAATTACAAAGTTGAACTTTTATGTAGGGTAAAGCCCTAGGATAGGGAGCAAGTCCCCAAATAAGGGATGTAGGACAAAAGCAATAGTAGAATACAACCTTGCATTTTGGGAGTGTCTCTCATATCATAAACCATGAGGCAAACATTATCATAACCTAAACATATGTAGAATAGTAGAATACAACCTTGGCTTTTGGGAATATCTCTCACATCATAAAGCTTGAGCGTTCTAGGATGAACCTAAACATATGTAGAACATGAAGCATGAGAGGGGAGCATGAGGTCCTTTCACACCCTAACATTACATTTGCCCATAGGTATTTTTGTTAATGCAGTCCAGACAAGAGTACCATCGCCAAAAAAATCTCCCAATTTGTCCTTTGCCCTAATTTTATTTTTTCACCTTGACATTCCCAGAGGGAGGGGGAGTTGGGTCCATATTACACGTGAGATAGGTAAGGCCAGCAGAAGAGGGTATTACTGAAATAATAAGGGCCCATAGTTTGAAATGGCAACTGAACTTGGCAGGCCTGAATTCCAGTAATGCCCTATTCCGAGGGCCTAATTACCTAACATAAAACCCAATTGTTGGATGGAGTAGTAAAATTTGAAGCAATGATAAAGACCCTTTACAAATACAACAATGATGGTACTAGGCATGATGGAGGGTCCTTACATGTGTATGCAGGGACATCATAATGATAAGTATGTAAGAACTTGTCATACAAGAATGCTCAATGTGCATGTACCTGGAGGTATATTTCATGAAATAACATGTCCAACATTTACACTATCAGACTTTCAAGAGGTCTTTTAGGCATGTTACAGGTGGTACCTGGCATGTTTGTTATGTGGCCCTTGGTACACCTAACATGCAAACAATATGGGTGCAAAATGTGACAAGGTGAAAAAATAGAGCAAATTGGGCAAATATAATGTAAGAGTCTTTCACATACATACTCTTTTAAAATTTTATAATCGGATAAAATCCCCCTCACACTTACAAGTGTAGGTGTAAGATCCCTCCTCTTTTCTAGGAGAAATATTCACAAATATAAATATAAGGTGTTGTCCAAATACAGGGGCCAATTTCTCACAATGCTTTTCAAACTGGTAAGTCCATTGTTCCTTCTTTTGAACACACTTGTTTGCAAATTCAATGTACTTTCATTTCTTTTGTTGCCTCCGAACATTTTATTAAACTAGGAGCAAGTCCACCCATGTGATGACCTACTAATAAACAATACTTTGGATGTACCCAAGAGCTTAAGCCCATTTTTCAACCATTTTATCTTAATTCGAGCATTACTTAAAATTTTGGTTCAATCTACTTATCCATGAATCCAATTACAAATCCAACTATTAGATTCAAAATTTAGGATTACATGGTTATTTATTAAAAGGTTTAGCCAAAAGCAAGCCAAGGATGATGAGATAGCAAAGTTAAATTGAACTCATACAAGATCTGGCAAGTATTGCTCAAGGTTGAATTTAACATTTCATTGAGAAAAAAAAACTTTTGACACAGACTAATGCATATATCCCAATATGATATGCACATTGACTAAGTTAGCTACTCACAAACAAAATTCAAGCCAAAATTTAATTCTTCAAGTAAGAATGACAAGGGTCTTGTAAGTTTTGGAATGAGAATGTGGATGTGAGAATCCTTGAAAATGGGCAACAGATTCAAAGGGATATCTCACTGTTGGAACTCTTGGGTCAACCCATAATTGAGTTTTTGAAGTTAGCCTCACTAGGCTAAGAAGGGCGACTAGGGCCCCTTCTGAAAGTGGTTGCATGGGGTTTGTTTGACAAATCCTTCCCTTAATCCACTTGGATGTGCTTGGGCAACAAACCATCAAAAAAATATTTGATGACTAGTTCTATAAGGAACCTCCAACCGTGAATCACTCAAAGGAATCGTCGTCTTCATCATCATCATCATTATTATTCGGTTACCTACCAAAAGTCTACCAAAACCATGACATGTCAAAAAATTCAAACCTCCACATCCTCAACCACAACCCAAGACCTTTGCCATTTGACCATCATTTCACATGGGAACAAAAATTATTACTACAAAACATATAAACACACTTTTTTAATAATATTGCACATTGTAAACTTATTACATAATGTATTCGATTACACATGTACATATTTAATATCATTATTTTATTTAATTCATAATTTAGCTTCAAAATTACATTGAAATTATAAAGCCACTAAATAAATCCTAAATTTGGAAATAAAGAAAATAAAGAATACGGTAGTGAAGTGCACTTCTTTAAATGTTCAAATGACAAATAATCAATGGCAAGAAGTTTTGCTTATGATAGTATAAATTGACTACCAATTTTTCAAAGTGACAAAATCTATAACAAACTTGATAACAAAATATGGAGTCGAAACATCCAAACTTGTGAAACAAATGCAACTTCAAAAGCAAAAGCAAAAAACTTGTAATGGAGAAGATGACTTCAAGCATACCAAAAAGTTCAAATCTTTCACATTAAAGTATAATGATAAGATATGCCTTTCCCTCACAAAAAAACTCCACACCTAAGTGCCTCAAAACAATGATGGAAATTTAATTTTCAAAATAATGACTACCCTTAAAATAACTAATATGCTAAACTTATTCCAAAACTAATTATACCTAATCCCATCTACCACTACCGAATCCTATTGACATTTACCAGCTCATCATTAAAATTTCAGTTTTAGAAATAAAATATAGTTTTTATTAGTATATTTTCAATAAGAAAAATTATTTTTAAATATGTTATTATTATTTTTTTGTAATGAATTCTAGTAATCAATTTTTCGTAATGAAATTTTATTTACGGTTTCAATTCAAAAATCCTAAAGTTTATTTAAGCCTTTAACATCATCCTCCCTCCTATTTATGATTACATCCTTATGATCACTAACCTAAAGGAGATGCACAAACTATCCTAAATAATGAAAATTAGTTGTATCAAAAAAATTCTACCATGGCAATAGGCCCTACTTTCTATATAGCAAATGTGGTTAGTATTATGACAACTTCAATAATGGCTTATTCAATTTTGGTAGTAGCTTCTTTAATAAGGCCTTCTATAGTCTCAAAAATTTTGCCTTAATATTTGTTTTGAATTCCTTTTCATTTTTAATGATTACTAGAACCTATGAATGTTTGAATCTTGGTGTGTGCTAAAAAAGAAATGAAATCAAGTTTCAATAACATAAATAAAGTAAGACCTGTAAAACATTTAAAAAGGCTTGGAGTTGAATTTGATACCAATATTCATCCTACTAACAACTAGGAAACACTTCATCAAACATTTTGGTAATCCTCACCTTATACATCTCCCATTGTTCCATCCAACCATTCTTGCCTTTTTGCTAAAAAATGATTAGTTAGACATACATGAAGGCATGTTCCAATTTCCTCTCCATAAAGTCTATGAGGCAAAAACTGGGAAAAAAGTAGGTGGGGTAGAATTTCATGCACCTCCCTCTATAAGTCAACTTGGTCAACTTACTTATGGGGTATCAAAAATCAAAGGAACCCTCACCAAACTTGGACTCCTTGTTCAAAAAAAAACGATGGCAATTCCAAGGACCAAGTAGTGGGTGTTGTTTTCTTAGGTGGTTCCAAGTGTCCTTCACCTTTGCACAACTTCAACTAGCTAAGGTTTTAGTTCTAAAGGGTAAATGCACACTATGGTGTACAGGATTTGTTGGAAAATCATAACTACATATAATATGAAAAGTAGCAACATGTAAGATTTCATTCACTTTGAATTATTCTAAAATTCACACATAAATGATTTGGGCCTCAAAATTAAAAGAAAGCATAAGAATCATGAATATGAAATTGAATCACAATTGTGTATTTGTGTAAATATACACCAATAATTTAATACAGGAACATAACCCAATTTTTTCAAAATGCAAAACTTCATTTTATTGTTATCAAATGATTAAAAAAACACTTAGCTTAAGTTAATCTTCAACATGGAAGGACATTTTTCAACCTAAAATAATCATAATCATCAACATTATCACACCATAATGTACTAGTGAAAAATTTTAAATCATTTGATTTAAATTTCACAACGTTATGAAAAATTGAAAATTGTGGAAGTGGCAACATGGTTGCACAATAGTTATAGGTTGTTTTTTAGTTGTCGTTAATTAAGTTCAATTTAGTTGTTACATAGTCGCACAATATGAATGGATTGATGGAACAATATCATCCATAGGTTGGATGGAGGAAAAACATCAGCAAATTTATTTTTTTGTTGATGAAAGTTCAATGAAAATGGACATGGCCCAAGTTGCATCTAAGTTGCAATATTAAGCGTGTTCGGTTGTAGTTAATGAGTTACACTATAGTTGTAAATATTTAACAACTAAGTGGTAATATGCTTGCAAATTTTAAGTAGTTGGTATTCTATGTCATAACTATAGCATAGTTAGTTGTCTCATAATGGGGATGAAGTTGCACAACTATGATGATAGGCATATTGACAGACAATGACAATGTCATTCGTACATTGAATGGATGAAAAATATTTTTAAAAATTGTTTGATTATTGATGAAAATTCATGGCAAAGTCAACATGATAGCAATTGCAATCTAGGTGACTTGAGTCGCACCTATTCCAATCAGTGAATTATAAAGTAGTTGCACTTGTTGATCAACTAGGTTAAATTATAGTTACAAATGTGTTATCATGTGTTTCACATTTATGATATGCATGGTTGCACTGTAGTTGCCAATTGGTGGCATGATAGTGACAAATTAACCCACGAATTCCATGCAAAAGTTGGATGGACAAAAAACATCAACAATTTTTGCCCGTTTGTCGAAGGCTTTTCATCAAAAAGTTGATGTGTTGTATTTTAGTTGCAACTAGTTGTAACTTGTCAGCCTTTTGGAATTATTCCATAGTTGTAAAGGTTAAGTATATTAATTTCACAATAGTTAATATTTTTAGTAAAGTCAATTGCACGGTAGTCTCAAATGAGATGCAAATTAATGGCATATTGTTTAGAAAATATCATTTGTAGGTTGAATGGATGAAAAGCATTGACAAATTATGTTTAATCATCAACAAATGTTGCGGGAAAGTTGATGTGGCATTTAGTTGTAGTTGAGTTGCAATGAATTGCACCTAGTTGCCCGTATTTCTTAGTGAGATATGGTTTAGTGTACGATGGATTTTGTCCAGTGCAACTAGTGCAACTTGTCAATAGAACTAGGGGGGCTCCAATTGCACATGTCCAATGCAATTGGAAAACCTAGTTGCAAGTCCAGTTGCAAAAGGCCCTTTTTTTTCATAATGGGAGTATTTGCGACTATAAGATCAAATTTCAACTATTTTGGTCACCCTTACAACTATGATACATTATTTAAAATTTTCATCCTATAGGTTGGATGGTTTTTAAGTCTAGTTTCATCCATTAATAAATTGATATGTCCCATTACTCACAATAGTCATCAAATTAATCACATCTTAAAGATATTCTACAATGATTTAAAGGTGTATTTTTATGTATGTATTAATATTATATTTATGATATGTTATATATCATAAATATATATTTTTGTGGATATTAATTATGCATATGTATGTATATTATGCATATAATGAATCTAAAAATTAGTATTTGAACTCTGAAATTTTTTATTCAAAATCTCAAAATGGTTATTTAAATTCTATAAATTATACTTGAATTTTTTTTTAATTATTTGAATTTGAATTTTTTAATATGAGTTCTTAAAATTATTAGTTTATTCATAAATATATGTTTGAGTCTAAATTATAATTCCAATTATGAAAATTTTATTTAAATATTAAGATCGATGTTTCAATTCTGAAAACTCTTATTGAAATTTTATTTTAATGATTGAACTTTTAAAAATTAAATTAAATATGAGAATAGATATTTTACTTCTAAAAATTGTTATTTCAATTTTGACCTTTAAATTTTAAATTAAAAAAACAGATTATATATATATATATAACTATTATTTAAATTCCTTTGAAATTTGATATTTGAATCTGAAAATTGCTATTTCAATTCAAAAAATAATTGATTGAGTTTCAAGGTTTTTTTCCACTAGTGTTATCCATAATAAATCATTTTTATAAATAATTATAAATGAATATATTTATTAATTATAAATTCCATTAAATAATAATTCTTATAACATAGAATTTTATATTATATGATTTATATTCTTATAGTAAAAGAAATTAATTACCTTAATTAATGTTACATTACTTTAAACTCATTGTAATTAGTTTAAATAAAAATTAATCATAATATATGCATAATTATTTTCTTATTCAACATAATTATTCATAATATGTAATTTTAAACTTTAAATCTGAATTAGAAAATGGGAAACTTATAATGTAGTTAAAATAATAATTGTAATTAATATTATTTCAGGAATTATTATATATTAATTTAAGTTTTTCTTTTTCTAATTTTGTAAATACGTATCTATGATAAATATTTTTATAACATTTTAATAGGAATTATAAGAATTAATGGTATGTTTAGGAAATTATTATATGTGTGGTTAATAATTACCAGTAGAAAAAAAATTACTTGACCAATAACAATTTTTAGAATAATAAATTTAATTATGTAATACTTAATTTAATTTTTTTAATTTTTTTAATAATATAGTATAGGAAATTATTTTGTAATAATAATTTTTATTTCATTATTTATAATTTGAAAATAAATATTTAAAATAGTTAATTTTTCATTACAATAATTAAAATATTCTTACATTAATCATATTATCTATAATTTGACCAGATTTTTAAAAGTAATAAAATATTTTTAAATATTTTAGTTATTTATTTATCTATGAATTATGTTTGAACAACTTATGAATAAGTACAAAGCTAGTCAATTAAATATTAATAAGTTATTAATTATTTAAGTAGTTAATGATGAATACTTAATATTTGTAGTGTATAATTTTTTATTAAATATATGTCAAATTTTATCATTATTAGTTAAATGATTATTTAATTATTTAGTGAGCCATGTAGTTGAATTGTTTAGAAATCTAAAAGCAAAGAATAAGAGGCATGAAAAAAGTTTTAGAATTGCAACTTAAATTGTGAGAACATTGTAATTTCAAAATTTATCCCATATTGTTGGTTCTCCATTCCTATTTTGAACATTATCTAAACAAAGGGTTTAGTCATCCAATTTCACAATAAAAAATTTGTGCACATGGGATGAACCAATCAAAAAGCTTAACCCAAAACAAAAAATAATAATTATGCACAATTCTAAATTACCTACCTCTTCAAACTACTTATCTACCTAGCTAAATAGGTACATAATTTGACTTACCCACCTAGGTTGACCTATGTACCTACCTATGTAGATACCTACCTATATGAATAGGTATTTAACTTAGGAAGGTAAAACATACCTACCTACATTTTTACTTAAATAGGTAGGTAGATATATAGCTTAGGTTTGTAAGCACTTACTTATGTACCTACCCAAGTGCCTACCAACTTAATATTAATATTTTGTATTAAATTCATATTGAAATACCATGTGGCATATTTACATTGGGCCATGTGTCGTAATATAATATGATCCAAGCATTTGGATTGAACATCCTAGATTATTTCAAAATAATAGTAATATTTATATTTTAAATAATTAAATATTGAAACACATGGCAACATGTCATTTATCCTCAATTGTGACCAAAATAATTACATCTTAGTCACATGTGACAATACGTATACAATAGAGTCAAAGGATGAACTTGTATTTGTTGACTTTTTCTTTCATCCAATACCACTTGTCATTTGTAACTAATATCGCATGCAACTTGTCCAAGGCAACTAATGAAATTTTAGTCGCAAATGTCGCTTGTGATTAAAATTTAGTTGTATAAACTAGTCGAAAATGCTTGTTTTTCTTCTAATGTGAAAAGGGTTTTGCATTATGCAAATTTCAACAAAGAGGACAAGGGCATGAATGTTGAGGCATATTGCAATTACATTTGGTTACCTAGTTAAAAATATAGCTAGGCTTGATGGCATAGAAAAATTCTTGGTTGCATATTCATATGGTATTTTCTGTAAACTTGACAAACAACAACAATATGATGTGTTGGGTTTGAAGTTGTTTTCCTCTTGTCACATTTGTGAACTTGTACATTGTGTCTATTATAACATTCCCTTTGAACTAGTCAATAACAAAAAAGGTTAAACTCTTCGTGACTACTAACCTTGTTATGATCCTCACCTAAACTATTTAACATTTGTAGATGTTGGTTAGGGTTCCCCTTCTTCTAATTTTGATGGGTTGACCTTTGATGCCAATATCACTATACTTCCAATTTGCAGGGAGTATTGAAACATGGACACTAACCTAAATGGTATATCCTTTATCTACCATAGGTGTTATGTGTACAAAATAAGGCAAGATTTCAAATTTTCCATCCAATAATTTAACTAAGATTTATTTTTGCTCAAATAAAAATTCAAGTAAAGTAAATCTTTTGCTAGGGTTTGAGTAGACTTGCAAATTAATTATTTTAAATTTCCATTAGCATAATCCAAACCATAGTGTTGTATGGACACTTAAAAATGTACATGAGGCTACTTATATGTGGTTTGAATTTTTAACTTTTATAACTGTTGAATTGTGCATGCATGTTTAATAGTGTCAATTCATTTTATCTAATTTGACCTTTTGGTTCACCCATTTATCCTTCTTGGTTGTTTTATGAACTTATAGCAAAATGGGAAACAATAGGAATGTGAGAATGACCCAAGCTAAAAGGCTCCAAGTTATAAAGGTTCGATAGGCTACAACACATAAGGTAATTCAAATTGTAATCATACGGTACTAAACAAAGTTCTTTGATTGGTTTAATGATAATCATGTGATTATATGTACATTTGATTGAATACAATTGTTGTGGTTAATTTGTGGTGACATTATGAATTTTATGGGTACTTGTAGGCGTGCCAAAGATTATGATACGAAAAGGGCTAAATGAGCAAAAAAATGTGCTATTATGGTAGAAATCTTTGCCTTCCAAAATTGTTAAAGAAACTTGGCCTCCCAAAACTACCCAGATGGTTTAATATCTACTAACACTTCAAATCCATTTTTAGAAAGTGGCAGAGAGGTGTTGAAATCTTAAACAATGTGTTACATAGTTTTAGAAACAACTTTAGTGATGAAGACAAATAAAAAGTCCTCAGGAGGTAAACAAAAACAATGTTAAAGGCTTGCTTTTAGAGTTTGTTCAAAATGTTAAAGTCATTTAACAAAAATTGTGCCTTCTTGAAAGCCTAAAATTTGCATATGCACAACTAACAAATTGAAAGAAAACTTGCTCATCAAAAATGATCTTTTAACTAAAGTGGTGTCAAATCAAATTAACCTTTCCCAACACTTCATATCAAAAGCAATTGGCGATACCATATACCTTTTGGGCAAGGATGTATCTTGAAGGATACATGTGGACTTCACTAGGGAAAAAAATTGGGGAGGATTGCCATTGAAGCAACATTCAAATGTCATGGATGAAGTTAATCATTAATTAATCTTGAATTTTTAGGACACAACTACCACCATCTCACCAATAGCAAAAGATATGAAGCAACGATGCATAGGAGTGAAGACCTTTGAAGACCATCCCACTCATTATTTACAAAAGACACATGCCTATAATTACATCATATGAATTTCTACTTTTCTTTCTATGTCATTTTGTTTTTTGTCAATGTGGTCTACCCACTTTTCATCTTTATGTTGTCCTATTTATAAAGGATGTTTTATATTTTTCATGTAGGTTGACCAATTAGTTAATGGTGGTCAATATTGTATTAGTTCTTTAAAGGCTCAATAGGTGTGCAATGTCATCACTTCTTTTTCTGGATCAACACTTTTGGTCGATCATAACAAAAACCTTTGTGACAATAGTTTTTTATTAGATAATAACTATAATCAATAGTTACTTGAAACAATTACCAATAATAGTTATAGTTATAGTTATTTTTCCTTTTATTTCAATACTTTTAGTTACTTATTTTACATGGTCACTACTAGTCAAATCTATTGGGTTTAAAGTGTTATGTCCATGTGGCTCCTTGTTCTATAAGTTTGTATATTTATGGGCATTGTATTTTACTCGTCAAGGTGGATGATTATTCACATATCTTTTACTTATCATGTTCCATTCAGTACTTGTGTTTAATCTTTTGTTATTTTATCACTATACTGGTTAGGCTAGTTGTGATACTTGTGTTGTGTCCATGGTTCCTTGGTCTATAGGTCTACATACTAGGATAGTTTTTTGTTACTTGATATCTATTGGTCAGATTAGTTAGAATACTTGTGTGCAAGATTGCATATTTGCATTATACTTTGTTATTTGATCACTACTAATTAGATTGGTTGGAATTCTTGTGGGTAAATGCACATTACATTCACCCAAAAAAGGTAGATGAAAGTCCATTTTTGTAGTCCAAATCCAGTGATTTTTCAAAAAAAAAATTTCAATGTTGCTGAAATTCACATTTTTTTCCATTTCCAAGTTCATACCACCATAATTTATTTATTTTTTTAAACCTCTAAAAATATAGGCCTTGAAAAAGTCAATTTAGATATCGAAATGGACTTTATGAATTTTCATTTTCATTTTAAATCTTAAAATTTTTGAAAGACTTTTTCTTGCTTGATTTTTTCATTTTAAATGTTATGGTACTTCAATGCGTGATGGTAAAAAGTTATAGGTTTAATTTCTAACTCCACTAAAAGAAAAAAGTCCATAATGATAAATTTTTTGGGGGTAGTTTGGATTGTGACATTGGATGTACCATCCTTTGTAAAGTCCACTTTGAATTGCACATTTATCCTTTTGGTAATTTTTTGTTTTGGTTTGAAATATTAGAATGTAGGTCTCAATTTTTCATTTCACTTTTGCCAAGGTTCTCAAAAAGATTTGAATATAATGCAACAATACTTGATTGACTTAAAAAAAACTACGACTATGACTTCCAAAAAAGTCCACAATAGTATGTCCATTGTGTTGCAAGTTTGCATACTTGCATTGTCCTTTGTTATTTGATCACTAATGGTCATACTAGTTCCAATACTTATGGTGTGTCCATGGTGTCTTGGTCTATATGTTTACATATTTGTTTTTGCCTTGGTTACAAAACAAAAAGTTACAATACTTGAGGCCCACTTAATGTTTATATATACTTGTGATGTACGTTGGATAAGTCAACTAATACTAGACAATATTTGCCATCATAACCTATGATTCCTTCTTGCATACTTGTTAAAGACATTTGATTACTTTCTTATTTACTTAAGGTATTTATCTTGTAGGCCAATTATTTAATTGTGGTCTAGTTGGAATTTGTAGTTATAATTCTATATTTGTTTTATGAAGGCCCATGGCAACAATGTAAGGTTGAGATCTTTTGAAAATTTCAAACCATATTATGTCCAAAAATTGAAAGAAGGAAACACCTACACTTGTAAATACCATGTTGAGATGGTTGAGCTCCAAGATGGCCTCAACAACATGCAAGGTGAAAATAAGGGGATTCATGGGAAACTGTGTACCTACAAATGTGATGTTTGTTGTAGCTCCACCCTATGTATGTGCAAGGCTACTAACACTACATTCCAAGGTTTGATAGATATGTGGAAATTTGTTTTATGTGCACTAGGAGATTCCATATTCCACAACTTGGTTTGCTTAAAGGGAGAATGTGAGGATTGTGGAATTGACATGCTTATGACTTGTCTTGGTGAAGAGGATAAAAGGAGTGGGAAAGTGATGCTTTAGAAGTGTTATCAAAAAATAATGCACAAGAAAACAAGGGTAGGCCTTGATAACAAGGTCTTGAGGTTGCAATTTTAAAAACCCATTTCACAAGTATTTTTCTCCTACATATTATCATAATTGCAAAACATTGTTGTGCACAATTTTCATGCCTAGTTCCAAGATGAGCAATATAGGACATGCCTTAAGACTTTCCCACTTGACACATTATCATGTTTGTCTTGGATTTTGTTGAAAATTATACTTTCATTGATTTTCATGACTTGTACAAGAGATGCATTGGGACTAATTTCATTTAATAATACTTATCCACATCTGTTACAAGTGGAATCTTGAAAACATTCAAAACGTGGGCTTAGGTGCAAAAAAATTAAAAACAAAATATCATTATCATATTTCAGATGACTTTGAACATAACACACTATTTGTCCAACATTGTTTTGAATTACATTGGTCGCAATTGATTGAGCATGGCATGCACTTCAACAAACATTTAGTTTAGTCGGATAGTTGTGCAGTTTAGTTCAAGTCCAAACACACATGGTACCATGTTATCAAATATTTGTCTTGTTGAAGTTTCTGAAAAACATACAAAAATGTTTTTATGAAGTTTCCATTCTTTTAAATTTGCTAGTTGTTCATTGCAAATGTTCATGTTTCTTTGGATGACATGCTTGCAAGTATCAATCCAAGGCTAGGGTTGATTCCTAGCACCTACCACATAGATGTCAAATGGTGTGGTCCTATTTTGGTAACTCGAACACAATAAAGGTGTTCATGATGGGGCATGGGTTATTTTGAAATAGGAAAGTGGAAAGAACAAATGAAAATGGATAGTGAACAACTTTGAAGTGTTGCTAATATTGTTGTTTTTTGTGAATGAAATTTTTTTGAACAACATGTATCTTACCCAAATGCTTGAAGGAATGTGGTTCACTACTTTCATCTAATCAAGCCTAAAGACTTGTGGATAGCATAACAAGTTGGATTGCAAGAAAATTGATGGTTTACACTCCATGCACTTTATGGCTTCTATTTCCCACTAAGATTGCACCTTGTTGAATGTGAAAGACCTTGCATGTTTTTACAGTGAGTGTATGGATGACAACTTTCCGTCCTATTTGGGAAAAGAACATGTGAAGCCTTGGAGATTGAACTAACATTGGAACCCACCAATGTTTCACAGGTATGGTGTTTAAATCCAAAGTTTGCATTATCACATATTTGACTTTGTTACATCATACATGGCTTTGAGCCCTACAAGTTGCATGTATTAATATTGCATTGTCACATTTTGATTCCATTTCATTTTTATTTTCTTTTCAACTAGTGTTACACTTCATCAAAACATATAATGCATGGTATTCCTAATTATTCTTAATGTGTAAACACATATTGTGATCAATGAAATTGAGGCATCAAACTCAAATTTCGAGAATGGAAATGATTGTGACTTGGAATTTGATGTTGAGAGTGTTGAAGTGGGAAATAAATTTGTTGTAATTGATGATGATTTGGAAAATGGCAATCCATTCTATTTTTATTTTTTACAACAAGCCCTTGCATAGGTGTGAACAAGCATTTGATGATTATTAGGGCAATACTTGGTACAAAGGTGATATGATTTTTGGGGGCACATGGTATTATAGAGTGGAAGGTGTTTGAAATACAAACTTTTCATATAGGCTCTTGACAAATGAAGGGCCAACATTAATTTACTTTCATCTTGTGGTAAAATCAAAGATTCCAACGCTCCAATGAATATTAAATATAAAGGTGATCCAATGTTCTCAACGGCTTTTGAAGTTAGGGATAATTTGGTAGCTATTATTGAAGATCTAGGTAGTCTACTACAAATTCACATAAACAAAGAAACAACAAGGTCTACATTCTTTATTTAGTAGATGGGTTAATTCCATATGGGGTGGTCTTTGTCATTTTATGAGGGCCTTAAGCCTAAATGGATGTATGGTGATGGAGATTAATCAAGGATGAAAATGGGAATGGGAAACAAAAAATAGAAAGCAAGTTTTATGTGTAATGATGAGTTGACAATTATACTTGGAATGTTTCGTGGTTTTATAGGTATGCATTTGGTGGACTAGTTATTGGGGGTGATAAAAATGTGGCAAACAAGGTTGTTGTGTTTCTTGTTTTAATATGATAATTAATGGTTCCAACGAGAAACTATGGACTTTAGCGCTTTGGAGCTTACTATTTTGATGAATTTTGTGGTGATATAAAAGTGGTGGTGATGGAATGTTGTGAGTACTAAAGGAGAGTCTAACTTTACCTCTTCTTTGAAATTTTTTGAATACTTTATTTAATGAGTTGTAGTGATATTGTAATATAAATTCCCAAGATTGGGTGCGGTCACAATTAAAACAACCATTACTTGCTCCTTAATTTCCTTAGGACATGGACTACTTTGTTCACTTTTGGAGTGACATTTTGAATGGATAGACTTTTTGAAATTTTGACAAGGAATTTTAATTAACCTTGACATGTGGAAATTTTTACATCATGTCAATACATGTGGAAAAAGGCAAACTAATTTGAAATGGATAGGGTAAGTGGTATGCGACAAATCAATCATTTTCTTCATTTTCATTTTGACATAATTAGGTCATTGCTTTTCTTTGGAAGTGTAGTGCTCACATACATTGCAACTTCCATTGCTAGGTTTTGATCTTTGTGAACACATTTCATTTCAGATTTCTTGAAGTTTTATTATAAAATTTTTATGGTAACTAATTGTATAACAAAATGTTGAAGGAGGATAGGAAATCTAATTTGGAAAAAATAAAATGAAGAGAAAAGCTATAAATGCAGAGTTTCCTCCATGGGAACCTACTGAGTTCCATAAGCAAACTAAAGAATATTTTGTAGTAATCAGGAAATTGTCAAGCCTGGGTTTGAACCCGAAACTTGCTATCATCAGTGAACATGTCATTATCGCTAACATTAAAAAAGTTTTTGGGCCAAATTGTTCGAGTTCGAAAACCACGAACCCTAATTTGCATCTAGACACCAAGAAAGGTCTTGTCAAACTCTATTGGCAGATCTATGGATCAATGCATTTCACAAATAATGAGTTCACGTTTTGGCTTGTTAAAGGTTACATTGTGCATTTGAAAAGGTATTAGGGTTTAGGGTTATAAGGTTTAAGGCACCTATTGAACCCTAAACATGTGCAAAATAAGTGAATTTTATAACCAAAAGCATATTTGAACCATATGTGCATATATATGTAATAAACAAAAAAAATTCACCAATTTCAACTTTTTTTTAAAAAAAAACTATCAACATGAAGAGCCTCTCCAACTTTGGGAATGAATTGTGAACATGATGAGCAAAAAAGATCTTTGAAACTTAAAAAAACACCAATCAACAACATACTAATCATTACTTCCTATCCATTTAAAATTAAGAATGAAACATTCCAATTCACCTAAATTTTTTTGTTGAAATGCAAACTCACTAACATTAAAAGATTGTGCATTAAACCAAATCGCATTTTGATTTATGGCAAATTTATCATACATGATAAAGTCCATTTTGATAGTTAGATTGATGTTTTTCAAAATCAATCTTCGATTAGTGTGTTTGAAAATGTTTAAACAATCACAATATAAATTCAAATATGTAATTGTACACACATTGAGAGATAAAAGCTCATATTCATTATTTTGCATGTGGTTTTTTGAATGTTACGCAGTCCATTATAAGGTCCATATCAAACTGACCATTCATTATTTTTTCCATTGTTAAAAGACTTCAATGTTTTCACATAATTTAGTCCTTTTTGTGATATTCAATAAGAATTAAAAAATTTATGAAAGAAAGATTAAAAAATTACCATATTGACAATCCATTTCCTCCCCCTGTTTCCAACTTCCCTTCCAAGCTGACATAGAGATGTTTCACAAGGAATCCATTTGACTGGGGGTGTTTCACTAACAAGATACCTTGATTATTGATTTCAATCAATTTTAATCATAAAATTGATTAGTTTCTTTGTTGTTGCATTGGGGAAGTCTTGGCTGTATAGGCATTCTGCCTTGCTAACCATGTTTTGATAGCATGGCACTGGCTTATACAAGGCCACCCACTTAACCCTAAAGTTTAATATTGCAATTCATAATAACTCATTTGAAGAAAGCACCGATGTTGGGCGGGTATCCAGTTTGGAGGGTTCGGACCATGGTTAGTAAAGGTTAGTCAAATGTGAATCACAACTAGAACCAGATTTCATTTTTAGAACTGATTCTAGATTTAGACCTGATTTAATTTAATTTAATTTATTTTATTTTGCAGGACCAGACCTAGAATTGGATTCTCAGTTCCATTTATGTGTCCAACTAGAACCAGATTTTTTAATTAAAAAAATTGAAAAAAAAATACTAGAACCATGGGCTAACTGGAGGTTAAGTTATAATTAACTGCTGGTTTTAGTCCAGGTTACAAGGAATCGAGTCTAATTTTTAGAACCAGAACCAAAATCGGGAACCATAAAAACAATTCCAAGACCAAGACATGGAACCGATTTCCTGGTTACATTTATGTGGGGAACCCAAACCCGAACCATTCTAATTTAGTTTTTTAGAACAGCAACTGAAGGCTTTTGATAAAAGTAAAGAGCTGCCCGTGCACCAGCAGAACCCTAGGATTTTAAAATGGGCTCTAAAGTGCACTCCAAGAACTACAAGGGACCCCAAAAACCTGTTCTAGTAGTTTTTTTTTTTTTTTTTTTTTCAATTTCTTTTTCACCGGGCAAAATTTTAAAATTACGGAAAAGAAACTAGCCATTGGCCAATTGCCACGTCTAAATTATGACCGTTGGAGATACACTTCTACATATCTAAAGGTAAAACCTAATGTCCGGAAGGTATACGGATTACACCCTACGTTAAAACAATCATCACACTGCTAAGAACGAATATTTGGGCTTAAATTGGGTTTCAAATTGTGTACATACCCATCGAACAGAGACTAAACACGGGAAATAAAGGCAATATCTGTCAGATGATAGTATAAGCGACTAAGATTAAACGAAGAATAGACCACAATCCGATAGATATAACCTATTTCCACTGGACAGAAACCGAAACCGTTGGGGATTGAAATTCCAAAACAACGAGCCGGTAACTATAAATGTGATATATCCAGTGGACAAACTCTGGGACCGGAGGTTATAGAAATTCAAAAAAACTCCTCAGGTTGCTCCTAGCTGTTGGGAATCGGCTTCAGCCCCAAACGACGAGGAATGGCCGTTTGTCTCCTGCGAGCTCTTCTTGTGCAGCCACGACCTTCTGCCATCGCCATTGCCCCGCAGCATGGCTGAGAGCAGAGAAAAGAAAGAAGCTTCTGTAACGAGCTCTGGTTGATGCTCTCATGTGTGCACATGTCGGGGTTCCTGGGAATGCAAATGTGGGTGCTTTTGTAGTAGTAAATGTGAAGCTAGAATCGAAGTTTCGGAACGTGATATAATTGACTGTGTGTGTGTGTGTGTGTGTCTGTGTGTGCGTGGAGGTTCACATGTGCACTTCTGCTAGTGTTTCTTTGTTGGCGTAGACGATTGAGAATTGAGCTTTTGGAGCTTGTATAAGCGTTAAAGAAAAGAAAATAAAATATCTAAGAGGGACTTGCTGTTGCTGCTGTTGTTTTTGAGTGTTTTTGACGGCTCCTCGGATAATCATCATGGCGATGGCAACTGGGTATAGTGGGAACTTAGACCATCCCGCGATGCAGAATTCAGTCGTGAAATACGCAGAGGCGATTTACAACAGCGAGGCATCCAAGTCCAGGTACGAGGCGTACAGTCGCCTGCAAGCGAGTGCAGTTGCATTTGGGGAGAAACTACCAATCCCGGAGATAGTGGCGGTCGGAGGCCAATCTGACGGGAAAAGCTCGCTGCTGGAGGCCTTGTTGGGCTTCAGATTCAATGTGCGGGAAGTGGAGATGGGGACGCGCCGCCCGCTCATGCTGCAGATGTTGCACGATCCTACTGCTCTGGAGCCTCGCTGCCGTCTCCAAGTAAGCAAAGCTTGCAATCCCAACTCTACTGCAGTCATTCAAAGATGCGTATTTTTTCGCTTTGATCCTTGCAGCTGAGCATCAAGTCTCTAGGATCACGAATGGTTCGGGCTTATGGCCTCCTTGCTAGTTCTTGTCGGTTCTGAAAATGGGTTGTTGCTGGTTCTGAAGGAGGAGGACTCAGATGACTACGGTCCAGTGATCATGCCTGCTTCAGCAGTAGCTGAAGCGATCCGGGTGAGAACTGAAGACTGTTTGAAGATGCTGGGGACAGCAGTATCGGCAAAGCCGATAGTGATGCGAGCTGAGTACGCGTTTTGCCCTAATCTCACCATCATCGACACTCCTGGGTTTGTTCTCAAAGGCAAGAAAGGTGAGCCAGAGAATACACCAGATGAGATACTGGCCATGGTGCGAACATTGGCAGCTCCAAAACACAGATTGCTGCTCTTCTTGCAACAGAGCAGTGTGGAATGGTGCTCATCACTCTGGCTTGATATTGTAAAGGCCATCGATCCTTCTCTGGAGCGCACCATTGTTGTGGTTTCTAAGTTTGACAACCGCCTCAAGGTGTTCACAAGCTGCTTTCTTTCTCTTGCCGTCTTCTCACGTTTGTTTCTTGTCCATTCTCTTGGAAAAACCCAAACCCTGAGACAAATCCTGATCCATGACTCTGTCTCACCCACCCAAATCCCTGAACCCTGCTCCCTGCCTGTGCAGGAGTTTGCGGAGCGTTGGGAAGTAGACAGATACTTAAGTGCAGGTGGGTATCTGGGTGATAATGCCCGACCCTTCTTTGTGGCATTGCCCAAGGACCGGAACAGCAGCACCAATGAGGATTTCCGGCGCCAGATTGCATCTGTTGACACAGATATCTTAAGGCAGCTTAGTGAGAATGTGGCTGGTGGTTTTGATGTTGAGAAGTTTGGTAAACATATTGGGTTCGGGAACCTGCGGCAATTCTTGGAAGCAGAGTTGCAACGCAGGTCAGAGTTTACTTCTGAAGATGAAAACCCAGATTTGATCAGTTGACATGACATAAGCTTGTTATCCATGATCCTTTGCCATGCTACTTATGCTTCTGAAGAGAACATTGACTGTCATCAAGAGTAGGAAATCAAGCATGCTGTATTTGGGGCCCCTTTGATCTTTCCTTAATCATCTGTGCACCTTTGTTGGAGTTATCACAGATATAGGCAGGCGGCACCAGAAACGTTATCGCTGTTGGATCAACGCTGCAGTGAGGTGACTGCAGAATTGGCTGCTGCAGATGCAAAGATTTCAGCAGCAGCTGATGTGGCTGCCTTGCGTCGTTTGGCTATGATCCATGCATCATCTGTGGCCAACCACGTGGTATGCACATAAATAAATTATTCCAGTTCTGCAATTGTTGAGCTGTGCTTGCAGACAGAATGCATGAGCACTAATGACTTCAGATTATCTTCTTTCTGACACAAAAAGGGTTTTGCCAGGTTGCTCTGCTGGATGGGGTTGATAGTCCAGACCCTGCAGCCTGGGGCTGCACATCTGAGGAAGAGAGGAGTGAAAGTGGCTTTGGAAGATGGCCAGGTCAGGTTGAGGATGTCCAGCCAGTAAATGCAGGCTTACGACTTTATGGAGGAGCTGCTTTTGATCGAGTGCTCCATGAGTTCAAGTGTGTGGCTTGCTCAGTAGAGTGTCCACCTGTCTCAAAGGAGAAGGTTAGATGCTGTCTTAGTGTTTTCTGATCTGCTGCACACAAAGATCTTCTGTGAGAGGCAGGGGGAGATCTCTATTGATTAAATAATATCAATCAGCCATGTTGGTGCTTTTCTCACCTAATGATGTGTGAAGCAGGTTGCGAGTATCTTGCAAGGCCAGGCAGGCAGACGGGGTGGTCCACTAGAAGCTGCATTTGTCCTAGCCCAGTCAGCAGCTCGGGAATGGTTAGGTCCATTGCTTGACACTGCTTGCAACCGCCTTGTATATGTTCTCCGCAGTCTGTATAGGCTTGCACTTGAGCGTGTTCACATTGAGCGGGCTTCCATAAGTATGTTCCACAAATACCCTTGTTTCTCAATAAACCCTTATTTCCACATCTGTTATTCAGGGTAGCAATCCATGTGGATGATATTTATTAGAAAGCTCACACAGTTGAGCTTGTGGAGGATACAGATGCAGTGAAGACAATCACATCAGACATTTCCATGTATGTTGGATTCCATGCTGCCTTGCGACAAGCTCATGATACCATTATCCGTGAGGTGGCTAGACGCTCCAAGGATCTTGTGCACCACCAATTGGCAGCCATCATCAACTCGTTTTCTGAAGTTTATGGCTGTGAGACCCATCTCTATCAGTCTTCAAGAGAAGGCATGGGAAGTAAGTGACTGCACCTTAACATAGAACACACTAATATGCACCTGAAGTTAGTCTTGATTGACAAGTTTCTGGTTTTTCATTAAGAGAGTTTTTAGCATGTTATGGGAACCTGTGGATTTGGTGACCAAAAACTGATCATTATGGTTTCTTTTGGTGCACCAGGTATTGGCCGAGTACGTGGTTTCCACCATGCATCACTATCTCTTGAAGATTCAGAAGATCAATTGATGACAAAAAGTGAGGTTACAGATGATGAGATGCACCAGGACAAGAAACAAGTGATTGGCAAAGGATGTGTGCAAAGCCCAGTTCGACAGATTGGAGGGGTCACAGGTGGTGGAATTGCTGAGAGCCAGATGACAGTTCCTGAGACACCAACACCAGAGCTGGCAGCTGCTGAAGCAAGGAGCAAGGAGTTTGGAATTGCAAGTGGCCGTCTGAATGGGTTGCGAGATGCTGGACAGGTGAATGCAGAAGCATGTGGGGGTTTAAAGAGAAAAAGAAACAGGAGGCGGACCTCTGGGGGAAGGGCAGCAGGAGCAATTGGGCTTCTACCATCTGGCTCTGGAAACCGTGGAACTTCAATCTACAAGGAAGTGTGTCTCCTGGCTTCAGAGCAGTTTGGAAAGATGCGTGAGATGTTGGTTGAACGTGCTGTGCACACGCTGAATGAAACCTTTCTGGTCCCTCTGTGAGTAAAAACAATTCTCCACCCAGTGTCTCCCCCTATCTCATTAAAATTGTTAATCGTAAAGCCCTAAACCCTAAACTTGAAGGAAGAGGATTTTGTTAAGACCTTCATGGAACACTGAGCCCTCCCCCCATTTACCTACTGCTACAGACTTTTAACTTGTGAAATGTTTTGGTTTGGCTGTTAAATGCAGCCGAAATGAGCTAGGAATCAATGTACAGCTCCGGCTATTTGCAGTGAGTGACGAGAAATTTCTGGACATGTTTGTTGCTCCTGGAGCAATTGAGAAACTGGAGGCAGAGCGCATGGCGCTTCAGAAACGCTGCAATACTTTGCACACCTGCCTAGCAGAGTTCCGCACTCTTGCTCGCTCACTGTAATTTGCACAGGGTACCCCTTTCTCCTCCTTGCATGATAGCTCTATTTTCTTTCCTGCTTCCTATTTTGTGCAATCAGTATAGTCTGGCCTTTTAGACTTGGAGCCTAGAGTGAATTGTTTTGTACAAATACACTGAAAACTTCAACTGCCGTTGAAGATGTTCCTTGTGCTTTGACTTTTAAAAAGACACATTCAAGTGTGTGTTTCACAAACCCAACTTTTTCAATTGCAGCTCAACTTCATATGGTGATTATTATGAAATTATAGAGTCAGATGAAATTTGAAGTTTTGTAAATTCTGAGTTGGCTATGCCTTAAACAGTAGCTCAACACACTCATTGGGGCTACCATTTTGTCATTTTGCATATTCTACGTTTCTGAACATTGGGTACTTTCATGTTTTTCTGGAGATGCCGCTTGTGCCATGAAATCCACCTTGTCCGGTCTTTCTTTACATGTCATTTAGGGAAGAAAAAACTTTGCAACATGTAGTATACCCTAAATGACTCATTTGTTTATGTCTAAAAGTTGGTTCTGGATGTGAGGACCTCAATGGTTGGCATGGGAGAAGAGGCTCTTTTTTTCTTTGGATTCTAGTTCATTCCTCTATTCAAGGGATCCAAGAAATATTGCATTCCTTTTTATGTTCTGTTTTCTTCTCATAGTGTGAGCCTCCTTTTTGCTTTTTTGAAAGCAAGAAGGGATCAAAACCTCTCTCCTCCCAGTCATCAAACTTGTCTTATGTCAATTGACCGTCTTTTTCCCAAGCCCCAAAGGACCCTTCATATTGTCTTTCTTCCCTTCCAGGCCTTGTGGAGAGTTGAAATCATTGGGCATTCTCATACTCTGAGTTAGAACCCATGGCTGCCTGACTTGGATCTTGTGCAAGTTGGACTTCAATTTAAGAAGGCTGATTGTCAATCATTCAATTGGTTGGTGCCTAACCAAAGGGTGATTGCTATCTTTCATATACACATGAAATGTCATTATGTTCTCTGGACTTATGGTTCCGATCAGCTCATGTATCAGTTCATACATGTGCAAAAAAAATTATTCTAAAAAAGTCATCATTTCAATACCTTCTCAATAAGTAACATGAAAATGCACGGTAACACTTTCAAATATGAAAGATTTGGGTAATTAATCCATAGTTTTAAAATCAATAGTTGCACACAGTATACAATTCAATGTATAAAAATAAATTGTGTTCTACTCCTCTCTTTTTTTACAATGTAAATCATATATCTATAATAAAGGTAAGACCTAATAGAAATTGTACCATAAATAATAATGTTTGCATATTTCTTAGAAAGTATGAAAAACCTTGAATTAATCTTGAGCTTTCCGACTCCCTTGCCATGAGATTCTAGTGATTATTTTTATGTGTCAAATGTTAAGGATGTTGTTAGTTACTAAACCCTAAACCTATCCCTCAAGAGAATTGAGATGTCTTTTTCTATCCATAAACAAAACAGGTATGATTTTCATCCAAGTTGGGAAGGGTTACTGGGCCAATAAGAACTCAAGGTAGTATGTTGTGTTAACAAAAGAATTGCCAATATTTTCACAATGTATGCTTTTGTCTCATTTTACACATAACCTTACACAGGACCAATCAACAAAACCTTATGTTTCCATAAGCGTCCTATTTTTCACAAACATAAAGAGAGGTTTGAGATGTTATCTTTCAAATAACAAATGAAATGTCCTTATGTGCTCTGGATTTATCCAGAGTTTAGGGTTTAAATTAGATCACATATATATATATATGTGTGTGTGATTCAAGAAAAAAAATTCTAAAAAAATTATTATTTCAATGCCTTTTAAAGTAACACAAAAAGGCATCAAAACATGTCCAGGTATTGGGAAAGGAGTGAGGGTGTTATTATGGAGGAAAGTTTCTTTTTGAAAAGGTCTTGTGTCATTTCATGTCCATGGAGGTGGCTAGGGGGAAAAAAAACAAAAAAAAGCCTTAAAAAAGGGCACCCAATGTCTACCATGTTCAAAATTGGAACACAATGTAAGAACACTTAAGCAAATTTTTAATTATTTCATTTAGCATCATTGCAATTATTGTGGCAATTTCAAATATCAAAGCTTTAGGCAAATAATCAATAATTTGACATATAATATAAAATTTGATGCATAAAATTAAAAATATGTTTTATACTTTTTTTTACAATGTGTAAATCATATATGTAGAAATTTTTTGTGTTGCTTTTGAAGAAAGTAGATAAATTTCTAAAGACTTCTTGAAATGATGCCATGGAGGAACTTTCAACCAATGAATCTTTTTGGTGATTACTAGTTTCTAGTGTTTGGAGATAATGGAGAAGTGAATGCATGGTAGTTGGCATTTTTGTTTTTGACTTGGAAATAATAATCTTTGATAGAATAAATTAGTGAGGTTTTGGATTGCAATGGAGCTTGATGGACTATGAAGTATGGTGATGGTCATTGATCTATAAGTGCAAAATTCTATCTATTTTGTTTTTCATAACTAGTACATTACTTAGCTTTGTTGCTTTAGACTTCTATTGCAAGGTAGGTACCAAGCAATGGGGTGGATTTTAGGGAATTGATAGGAATTTGAAAGTGGAAAGGCATTTAGGTTTTACTTTGTTCATTTGTGGTGTCACTAAACTATTGTGATCATGGGTTGTTTGTATGTTGATCATGTGTCATTGTAACCTAAAACAAAGTGGTAATTAAACAAAAATATAAGAACAAGACCTTAGGTTTTGTTCTTACATTACTAGAGTCAACAAGACACAAAAACTTACAATAAAAACTAGGGCTTTTGCTTGGACCTATTCTCAAAAGAATTGAATCCCAGATAGTTGTAACAACTTCTACTACACAAGTGAAGTAACCAACAACAAGATATTCTAAAGCACATCCTAACACTATTGTACATTTCATGTTGTTAATTTGCACATCATTGTATGTTTCTTGTAGGTTTAGCTAGAAATTAGATCCAACAATGTCCATTTAGTCCATTTTGAGTTACTAACATTTCACCCACTAATATGCAATGCATTGTGATGTTTGATTCACTCTAAGATACCCCTACATCAATTCCCCTTCCATCTATGTTGTCATTTTGTGGTGGACAACTTCTATGTCGGTGTCAAACATTAGGTTCATGCAAAAACCATTATAAGAATGGGTAAAATGGGACACAAACCAAGGGCATATGGATGTGATTTTCAAGGTAATATAGGCCCAACTTTAGCTCACATTTCTACTTCATCTCAAGGATACTCCTAATGGTTTTTCATGTTCGGCACCCCATTCGATCTACCAACTCAAACCAACCACATCCCTCAAATGCTACCCAAACAAACGTAGGGTTTTTGGATTTCCAACATACATAATCTTATATAGTTCAAACCACCTTATTTTGTCATCACATCTCAACACCAACCCTTCATACAAAACCACAATTATATATGCCATTTGTGTTTAAGTAATTATTGGCGCAATGGAAGAGATTTAACAACTATTAAAACACAACAATAAGCTTTTTACACATCACTAAAACAAACTTCGCAAATGTACTTAACTTCCTGCAAATCACATCCTACATCCACCTTATATTTTCCATTGCACTATCCAATTTTAGAAACTCCATAAATGTTGTTCCAATCTCCTCCACCAACAAGTTTGTAGAAATAAGCCATGCATTCATTACACACAAACAACAAACCATCCTACATTCCTTCACATGCCCTCTTGAAGTTGTTATGGTAATGACTAAAATGAAGAAAGAGATAATGACAAAAAGTTTTTCATTGTCATTACGTAGAAAGTTGACAATGACAAAACCTAAAAACCTAAAAACTCAATGTGTTCATATTAGTGTGTAAGCTCATCCAGCTATCCTCATTTCAGTTCACATCATCTAAAAACCAAGGTGAGTTTTGAATAGGAATGTAATCGTTGTGGGATTGTGACAAAAGATATTGGTCATAAGATATAATGTTTGAATTGATAGAATTTATGTTACAAGTTTCTCCTATTGAAATTTCATGTAATAACATTGTGTGTTTGATATGTGTTGGTGATTAGATAAAACTTCATGATGGATGAAAAATGCTTGATGAAGGTTGTTTTGGGTTGGGTTATGTGATCTTATTGTGTTTTTCACATCAATGGGTGGGGAGCTTAAATGTGGATGTGTGAAGCTTGCATATAATGGCATATCCTAAAAAATGGGTGGGAGAAATGACAAGGATTATAAAATTGGATACAAAACAGAATCTAACCCATTCACTCTTTTTCATTTTAGTTTTGTATTAAGGACCAGTGTTTAAAGATTGATTTCATGGTTCATTATTAGATTTGTTAATTATTCTAGTTGGGTAGGAATTGAAGCATAAGCAACAAATGTATCACATTAAATTTCCAATTAATTTGTAGTGATTTCCTTTTCTTTTTTGACATTGAAACTCTAGAATAATGGGGTTATATCTTTAGTTAATATTTCTTTAATGATTTTTTTATAAAAAAGGGAACACTTCCACTTTGTTCCTTTTGTACAAATAAATAAATGAAAAACATTCGACAAGGAAATTATAAAAGAAAAGAGGAAGGATTGAAATCTAATCAAAATACCACATCCAAAAGTGCAAAACTCACAATGGGGAGCCTTAAAAGGAGAAATAAAAAAACCTAGGACCTAAACCAATCACCAGTAGCACGAAACAAGTTGTGCAAAGAGATGAAAGGAAAACCTAAAAACACATTGAACTTAGAAAAAACCTCTCCTGCTACCACAACTCTACAAGATAAGTGGTAGCTTAAACTCTCTAAAGAGCCATTAACACCCTTTGCCTATAAAATGAACATAAAATAAAAAGAGGAAGACCTCCAAAACCTTTCGCCAACCATGCCTTGTTAGCACATTGATGAAGGAGGTCATCAACATGTTGGTGTAAACATCCATATATTTCTATTACTAAAAGGATTAAATCATCTTCAAGGTGTTGGTCATGATATGACACAAGCTTAGTTGCAATTGTTGCGGCCACTCCCTAAGAAGAAACAACTTGCGAAACAAGATCTGCATGAGTCAAGTCAACAATGATTACACCTACCAAAATGTGAATATCATTTGTTGTAGGCACAATATTAACTTGTCACCATGATGATTGAAGAGATGGCATCAAAAGAACATGAATTTGCTTGTGCAAAACATGGAACCCAACATCCTTAGCAATGGAAATGAAATTGCATAATGTGTGGTAGTGCATTTTCCCCCTTGAGCACAACATAAGAGGTGTATCCTTGTCAAATCTATGGGCTAACCATGTATCCATCAAGAAAGACAACAAGTTGTGGGATGGGGGAAACCCAATTTGGTGCATAATGTCAAGGACAAAATGTTGGAAGCCATCTTAAAAGATGGAATGGTTGGGTGGGTAGAAGGTTAAGCATTTGAACCAAGGCCTACGCAAGATTTTAGTTGATCATGATGATAATCTATAAACAACTTTGAGATGATGTTGGAAGATGAATGTTCATGCACGTTCTTTGAATTGTTCTTTTAAAAATGATCTGTTCTTTTTTTTTACAATTACTCAAATGGAGGGATGGAAGTTTGAACAGCTCGAGGTAGAAGGTCATGAACCCACTTAAAGTAAGCCAAAAATTGAAATGGACTTGAATTGTTGGCCCTTATAGCCCCCAATAAAAATGGGTGGTCATCCTACAAAAACTTGGATGTAATGATTGGGGCGACAAACCTCTAGTTTCCCAAGTCCACTATTGGGGCAATAACATTTGTGGAGATAAAACTTATCCCACCTTTAAAGATGGGAAGAAAAGCATGTTGACAAATTAATGGAGCAAATAACTTGGCCCTAAAAGTCTTTCCAATTTATGAATGGAGGTCAAATCAAAAGAAATTAGCTAGCATTAAAAATCCAAAAATGGGGGGAAAAAACAAAGAAGGTAATAAAACCTGTGGGCAAAACAATGGGTGAGAATCCCAAATGCCATTGACACATCCCCCAACCTAGGAAGGACATCTATGTGCTAAACATCATCATCCAAAGCACCCTGGAGAAAATAGGATAAAAGGGATCCCAAAGGAACACCCAAAACCCTAATGCCCCCAGTAGGAGTTCAAAAACTTGATGGAGGTGAAAACTCTAAAATAAATTGTGAAGGAGACCAAACGACACAATTGTGGGGTTGAATTACAAGGCCTACCAAGCCTAATTGGGAAGAAAAATGATGAAAAATTGGATAAACAATTGAAGTAGGCCCAATGATGTGGGTGTCATTTATAACAAAAGGAAACAAACAAAATGGGAAAAGGCTAGTAGAGTTACAAAGGGCACGGAAAGGAATTGGGGCAAAAAGAGGACCACTCAAAGGAATCGTTTGATGGATGTTAATGGAAGACTAAATAACAACAAATTGCCTTGAAGAAAGTGGTGAATAAAGAAAAGAAGGAGTTATGGGGCATAAAAGGAACAAACGAAAGGTATGAATTGAAACAACTACTCACATATAACATGCAATTCTTATAATATAACCTTATAGGAAACAATGTTAAAAACATTTTCTACCTACAACAACATACAATTATGGTGAACATTTACGATTGCCTAAATACCGCGCACCATCGCTTCACAACCTCCTTTGACTACAACCCAAATTGGTAGGGAAACAAGTGGGTTGAAAATGCATCGCAAAACTGGAGGCAAAGGGTCATGTTCACCAACTGATATAGAACTTCGCATATAGCTATTGACCAAATGCCACTAGAAAACTTGGTCAAAGTTAATGGTATGGCAACACCAAGGGCCTTCGCTATACTCCCAGGGATACACCCTATAGCAACATAAAAGCAAGTTAAAATTAATTGGGAAAAATCACTAGTTGAATCCTCTATGTTAAATAAATCTCGAAGGTGTTAAAATACCATGCCTGAAAGCCCATTAGCTAAAAGGTGAACCAAATGGATGAATGTCGTTTTAAACATGTCTAAAGAAAAGTCCAAATCTACTTCTAGTTGGAACTCCATCAAAGAATATGAACATGACAAAGATGAATCTAAAGAATGAAAAGCCCATAGATAAGCAATGACCTTTAAAGAAGCCAAAGGTAGGGCTAAGGGAGTGAGGGCCCTCATAACACAAGCAGATTCCCCTACTCACCCTAAAGCTAGACTCCAAAGAAGATGTATGAGAAAAAGGAAATGAAACCTTCAAACAAAGGGTACCATCGAAAGGGGGGATCGAACCGCTAGGACTTGTACGTGTAAAAAAATGTTCCATCTAAAGCTCCTCCCAATCACCAAAAAGAAACTTTTGTAATTGAATAACTTTGTTCTTTTGGTCAATTCAAACTCAAAGTATAGGTGAAATAGGTGAGGAGGGAATGTAAGTTTTTCTCCTGTCCTTTTTTTTTTCCATAGAAGGGTCTACATTTAAACCCTTCCTGTATTTTCAGCAGCAATATTCAACCTACTGGCCTTGTGCCTACTGCCTTAAATCCAAGAAAGGTCTAAATGTAGACCCTTTTCCTATACTAGGAGGTCACTAATGAAACAAAGGTCAAGGGTTACTGGGTTGTAACATGCAACCTGAAAACCATTAACGTGTATTGCTACAAGTTATATATACTTTCCAATATAGATTAATTCAACAAATATTACAACACCTATATTCCTTAATATGTTCTAAAAGTTGAGAGATTTCATAGCCTTCACTGGCTTGTTTTACATGGCCTCCCAAGATAAAGATTGTCTACCAAGCAAGGCTAGGGTGAACACCTAAATTGGTAGCTTCAACTTAGTGGGTGAGGGATGTTAGAGGCCATCTTTAACTCAGGAAATGTTAGTTTTGGACTCAGGGATCCTGAATTTTGTCTATGGATGGTATATTAATAATGTTAAGAAACAACCTGATTCTCTTATTAGTGTTGGGTGGTTCCTTGATTTTGATGTCACCTCTGGTTCAGGATTTTAGAATATTTTCAAGAACAAAGAAACCCTGCCTTCAGGGATTTTGAAAACTTTCAGAGTAAAAGATGAACCACTGATTGGAGGTTCTTGACAATTTTCACAGAACCAATGGGTTTCCTAGTGGAACTGGCAAAGAACAAGCAGTTCTGGGCAGGTAGGTGTTTTGAGCAGTTCTTTGATTCGTTTTTTGAATCATGGGCCTGAAAACCAGTTCTTTGATTTTTTGAGAATTGATGAACACTGTATTTTTAGCATGTTAATAAGTGTAGGTGCCGGTTCACCCAACACCACCAAGCTAAAGGAAATTGCACTGAATTCACATTTTTCCACTCATGGAAGCCAAGCTTGGAACTGAGTTTTGACATTGTCTTTGGTGGTTTATGAATTGGGGCCATTGCACACTTTTCGGATTCCAACCTCCAACCCTGTTTGTTGTATGATTTTCTTTCTTCTTGGATGGTTATTGTCATTGCTGCTGGCTGGAGTGAATTAGCACCCACCAATGCACCAGTTGCGGATGAACCCGTTGAGGCCGTTTTCTGGATGGACGAAAATCCCTTTCTCCCTGCCCGATTTTTTTTTTTTTTTTCCACCTCTTCTC